>DHCMC07803__coassemble_493_pt1 | contig 115641 bp, 97 predicted proteins | sample DHCMC07803__metabat2_low_PE_003 | metagenome-assembled genome bin DHCMC07803
GCATTCGCGGACTCCTAACCGGACCAATTTGGTCCAACTATTTGTCCGCACCCCCGTACCCGCGTCAACGCCAATCGCCTCCCAGCTCGAGACCGACCGGCGGTATCTGAGAATCAACTCAGGCCTATGCGCCGATTAGATTTTGAACTGGGCTGTAGAGCACACGCGCTTCCTGGACATCAAGGGGACCGAGTATGCGTGAGCACACGGCGAGCCTGAAGGCAAGGAAAAAGGATACTAGGGTTGAACCGTTACCTCTTTCGCAGAACGGTGGTACCAATTTCGTGCAGCACTCAGGAAATCAGCTTGTAAGATCAACTTACTAAACTGACTTACAAACATGCTCTTCTTGAGTTCCTGTGACCATTTGTTTCAGCAGAAACAATACTGTGCGTTGGTGTTACTGAACGATAGCCTTCGTCAGCGCATCGAGCGCCTCTGATGGCGCAAGGCTCAGCCCGTCGCTGTTAACTAGGCGTGCACGGGTTTGCTCATCGAACCGCCATCCAATATGCAACGCAGGCACACCGCCCACAATTTCGTAAGGCTCTACGTCTTTAGTCACCACAGCGCCCGCTGCAATAACGCCCCCGGTCCCAATATGCACACCAGAAAGAATCACGGCATTAACTGATATCAGAACGTCATCATCGATCAATACCCGATCTCTCAGATCTTTAGTACTTCCGCCCAATTTAGGGCTAGTCGATGCGTGCCTCAAATCATGATTCCAAGGATTGATTCTCACGCCCGAGCTGATGCTGCAGTAGCGCCCAATGTCGCACTTCTCTACTGTCGAATCTCGGTTTACATAACTGTAGTCACCTATCACAACGTCTCGATCAATAACCGTTCCTACACCAACCTTAACTGCCATTCCATAATGAGCATGGACGCTTGCCCTTGAGCTCTTAATATCAATGACTCTTCCCTTGGCAAGGAAGAACGCCTTTCTTGCAACGCGCTTTCCAATGTCCCAAATCCAGAGATTGCCCAAACGCATCAGCGCTCTCCTTTCCTGCGAAACAATCCAGAATGTTTCACCTCGACCACCGCGAATCCCGTACAAAGGCCAAGATTAAGAAGCAGACATCCGATCTGCATAAAAATCATTGAAGAGTCGAATGTGGCATACGATATACCCATGACCGCAATCGGCAGTAGAAAGCGAAGGCCCAGCGAAACGCCCAATCGGCTGCGCAGGGCCGCGACACGCAACAAGGCCATCGCAGCGTATGATGCCGCGAGAGCCCATATGCCCCCAATGAGGCCGAAGCACATTATTGCTATAGGTGTGGTCACAATGTTGATTGCCGCTCCAACCAGCGTGCTGGTCAGTATCGGAGACATCGCTTTCTCCGTTGCAAAAATCGTTGAAAGGAAGCTTGCATACGAATTCAGCATTACACCAACCGTCGCTGCTGGGAGAAGGGACGCCGCGGCGGAGTAGGATTCTGCAACGAAAATAGGAAACACGAGCTTCACGGCATAAGGGAAGACCGTCGAGACCGCCAAAAGGACCCAGAGGAGAAGGCGACAAACGCTGCCGTATGCAGCTGCCCGGCGCTCGTTTTTCGCCATGAGGTACGAAGCTTCATTCCATGCAAACTGAACGACGGAGGCTACCATCGTTATAGCTGCGGTAAACCGCGCCACCACGCCGTAGAGGCCGTTGTCCGAAGTGCTGAGGAAAAATGATATTGCAACTTTTGTGAATCCGTTAAAGAGCCAGAAAGTGAGTGCCGTGAGGCAAAGCGGTATCGAAAATCTGATCATACGGACAATCAGGACTCGATCTACACTGGTTAAGTCCAAGTGACGGTGGAGCTTCAGGCTCAAGCAGATTGTAGCAATCTGGATGATATTGCCCAAAGACGCAGAAAGGTAGATGGATTCAACGCCCCAACCGCTACAGCAAATGAGGACGATGTTGAGAAGAGCGGATACGAGAGCGTTCGCCACGCCGCTCACTGAGAACAACACGTTCTTGAAAAAAGAACGCGCCATATAGGAAGCTTCGTATTGCAGCGATAACGTCAACCCGTATAGCCACATGAAAGGCGACCACACGTCTCCCATAAGCGGAGCTGCAACCAAACAGACGAGAGTGAACAGAGCGGCTCCGAAAGCGCACACAACGAGCGAGTTTGTCACAACGCCGTACTTTTCATCATCTGTATCACAGTCGAATACGAAACGATACATCCCATCCCAAATCTGGGCAAACGCTATAGGCATCACGAGGTTGAGAACACTAATGGCAACATCGTATGTACCGTACTCCGCAGGGGACAAATAAGCTGTATAGATTGGCAGAAGGAAAACCGCAACCAGCTTAGAGAGGACATTTCCAACGAGATAAGTCCCGGCGGTTTTGATAAAACGCTTTATTGAATTCATCGGTCAATCACGTCCCCAGCTTTTGCTATGAGCCGCATGGGGGTTGGTTAGCGTCTTTTCTTCGCCTTGTCCTACAAGCTCAAATAGAGGCACCAGCAGCAATAGCGAGGGGTTAACGGCGGCAGCCGGATAGAAGCTCTCGCTTAGGGCAGCAATGAGGTATACAACAACTAAGGCGATGGAAACCCAATCGGCTTGCTCTTTTAATCGAAAGATCAGAAGCTGGATGGAACCGAACAGAACACAGAACGTCACCGCTCCATAGGCAACCAAAACAAATACGAAGCTATTGTCAAAATTACCCTCATCGGAAAGCATGCCGTGCCCAAAAAGGCTCACGGAATAGTTGCTCATAAAGTAATGGTTGTAGTAGACGCGACCCTGGAAAAGCCTGTCGATGGCATCAACGGCAGAGCTGTGTCCGAACATAAACGCAGTACCAAATGTGAGTAGTAACAGTAGAGGCAACACTGCGGTGGAATACTTCACGAGTAGCCCCCTGAACTTATTGACATGCTGACAAATCCAGAACAGTGCTAGGCCTCCGATTCCCAAAAGAAAGCCCATATAGCTTCCGGTGATGTTTGCGCAAATCAAATCGAGGAAAAAGAACCCGAAATAATATACGAGACCGCATCTTCCTTTCTTCATATAGAAAGACAGGAAGATAATTGCCAGAAAAGAAAGGTGCATTATCGTGGTTGAGCTCCCGTTGACGAAAACCCTTTGAATGTAGGTACCGGTTGCCATTTTGAAGTATTGATAAGTCTCAACTCCAAAGACCCCTGTTATCACCAATGCAACCACGAGGCATAAGCCAATGATTTTTGCAGCTAAAAAAGTTCCAATTAGCAACCTTGGCTGAATCTCTTTGGCGCTTACCAACAAGAGCGCAGTGAGAAGAAGGGTTGTTCTGCGACTGATATAAAACTCGATTACACCCAAGCAGGTCAGGGCAATCGCCAAAAGCAGGAATTGGGGAGAGAATCGGATTGACATTATGCGGGACAATGCGAATATAGCGCCAATCACCACCACGACAACATACGCAGAATCCCCCGCCCCCATTCCAATTGTGCTCATCAAAACAACCGAAAAAAGATAAGCGCAATACAGGACATCAATCGCCCGAAGGGACAGAACACCGCGATTCTGCGGAGAACCTTTCTGATCGTTTTGCGTTCCCATATTATTCAAGACGAAACCTTTCCAAATCTTTTTCGGCGCAGATAAGCTGCAACCGGAAACGCAGCAATAGCAAGTGCGCCATCATTTGGACAATCGGAAAAGGCATTCTTGCCAAGCGCCATATTCAGCGATTCAAGTCCAGCAAGAACAGCAAAGCGCTCCCGAAGGCCGCGAAAACCCGCATAGCGGCATGCGGCAGAGTATCGTTTCACCAAAGATAAAGCCGTACCGATCGGATTGCGCAGCCAGTTGCTCCAGATATTTCTAGTCAGGCCTTCATCAAGATACTCGCAACGATAGAATACGGCATTGCGAACTAAGAAGAGTTCGGGCGCTCGGAAATCGTAATACGCAGAGCCCTCGGGCATATAACGCTCTCCTTCAACAACCGGGAAAGGATGGCGGCGGAGCACTTCTGTATTGAACACGATGGCCGTCTCAACAATCAGGCGATATTTCATGCGCATATCTGACAGCTCTATCTTGTCGACTTCCTCGGGAAACCATGTATCCAAGGACGTTTGCGAAGCAAATAACCTTGGATACAGAAGAGACTCTTCTGCATCCAAGGCCGTGGAATCGCAGATGATGGTCTCGACAGCGAAAGGCTCAAGCCAATCGTCTGAATCAACACACATGAACAGCTGGGCGGCGGCTTCCTTCGCCCCTCGATTGTGCGCGACATGCTTGCCGCGATTTGCCTGACGAATGTAGCGAACAGGGAAAGGGGCTTCGTTCACCCACCTTGCCGCTAGCTTCTCGGTTCCATCCACTGAACCGTCATCTACAACAAGCCATTCAAAACGCATATCCGTCTGCGCGCACAAAGACTCATAGAGCCTGCCGAGTTCGCGACACCTGTTATATGTCGGCGTGAAGACCGTGAGCAGACTGGAACTAGACATAGACCTACTCCCCAAAGTGTGCACAATCCGTTTGAGCCATAATGTCTCCTATTCGCTCGCTTGCACGGCCGTCTCCATACGGATTAGACGCGTGCGACATGGCCCCGTACTCCGCCGGGTCGTCCAGCAGGCGGGAGAACTCGCGGTAGATGGTGTCCTCCTCGGTGCCGACCAAGCGCAAGGTGCCCGCCTCGACGCCCTCGGGACGCTCGGTGGTGTCGCGCATGACGAGCACGGGCTTGCCCAAGGAGGGCGCCTCCTCCTGGATGCCGCCCGAGTCGGTGAGGATGAGGTGCGAGCGCGCCATGAAGTTGTGGAAGTCCACGACCTCCAGCGGGTCGATGATGCGCAGGCGGTCGAAGCCGTCGAGCTCCTCGTGGGCGGCCTTGCGCACCTGCGGGTTCATGTGGATGGGGTATATGGCCTTGGTGTCCGGCCTCTCCTCCATGACGCGGCGGATGGCGCGGAACATGCGGTGCATGGGCTCGCCCAGGTTCTCGCGGCGGTGCGCCGTGATGAGGATGAGGCGGGAGCCGGACGCCCAGTCGAGCTCGGGATGGGAGTAGTCATCCCGCACCGTGTGGCGCAGGGCGTCGATTCCGGTGTTGCCGGTGACGAAGATCCTCTCGGCGGGCTTGGCCTCGTCGAGGAGGTTCTTCCGGCTCGTTTCCGTGGGGGCGAAGTACCAGCTCGAGATCACGTCCACCGCCTGGCGGTTGAACTCCTCCGGCCAGGGGCTATGGAGGTTGCGGGTCCTGAGCCCAGCCTCCACATGCCCCACCGGGATCTGCAGGTAGAACGCCGCGAGCGCCGCCGCGAACGAGGTCGTCGTGTCGCCGTGGACGAGGACGCAGTCGGGCCTTTCCTCCTCCAGAACTGCTTTTATCTTCAGGAGCACGTCACTCGTGATGTCGAAGAGCGTCTGACCTGGTTTCATGACCGCGAGATCGTGGTCGGGAACCACACCGAACACGTCGAGCACCTGGTCGAGCATCTCCCGGTGCTGGCCGGTAACGCAAACAACCGTCTCAAACTCGTTTGGGCGACCCTTGAGCTCCATCACAAGCGGACACATTTTGATCGCCTCTGGGCGTGTACCGAAGACAAGCATCACTTTTTTCATGGTCATCTATTGCTCCATCGACTTCCCGCGTTTTTTTGTCAGTTTTTTCTTTAAGGGGACCAAGCTCCTTTTCTTAATGCAGAGCGCGAGATTTGCGGCGATGAAGATGATCTTGTGGGGAGCACCAGGAAACTTGCGCGCAAAAGCGTAATGTAGTTCCGTTTCCTCGCGGTCTTCCGGGTGCCAGGAGCCACTGAAGTGATGAATGGTGTAGGAGTTGTCGGTCAGCTCGATTAGGCCCGTATGCCAACTTTTTGGACAGAAAAAGTCCTTGGGATAGAGCGTAAAACCGTCCACAGTCTGTTTTTTTCCATTCAAGACGAGCCCGGCCTCAAGACAGGCATCCGTTATGTACTTCGTGTTCGGGGTCGTGTCATATGCGCCGTTGGGCAGAAGAAAGCGCTTGCCATCGTAATCGGCAAGAAGGCGCTTAAAGAAGGGATGCCCGCATCGAGCCGCCATTATCCCGGTCGGAACGATCTTGTCATCTTCGAAACCGGAGAAAGCCTCTTCGGTCAGGAATCGATCCAAAGGCTTCAAGACCTCGACATCTGCGTCCATGTAAATCCCACCGTGATCAACCAAGACCTTCAAACGCGCGTAGTCGCTGACAAATGCCCATTTTTTGCTTTCGTATGCTTCGAGACAGTATTGGTTTTGAGATACATCGAAATTCGACTCGTCCCAACGGACAATTTCGTAGTCGGGGCAGTACTTCTTCCAAGATGCAACGCACTTTTCCGCAAGAGGGGTGAGAGGGTTTCCCCCGAACCATACGAAATGAATCACCTTCGGTATCTTCTGATCGTTTGTCGATTTATCAGTCATGGCCTCTCCAATAAACAATCCGGGCTTCCGGGGTCAAATGGGTTGCAGTTTAGAAATCTGTCGCCTTGCCCCCTCTACTCATCGTCCGCTCCATCCCAGAAGGCCTTGATGTGATTACCGGCGTTGGTGTGGATCACCTCGCCGGAGACGCACTTCGAGGCGTCGGAGAGCAGGAACAGGGTAACCTCGGCGACCTCCTCGGGCAGGAAGATCCGGCCCGATGCGCAGTCGCGGTACATGTTCCCGTCAGAGGCGTCAGCGTACTCGGCGGTCATGTCGGAGAGCGTCACGCCGGGTGCGACCGCGTTCACGCGCAGAGCGCCGTCGGTTGCGCGGTAGACTCGCCGGGAGGCGGCGCGCACGAAGCTGTCCATGGCGGCCTTGGTCATCCCGTAGGGGGTGTCGTACGCCTGCTCCCCGGTCTCGGACGTGACGACGATGAGGTTGCCCGCGGGCTCGGCGGCGCGCATGCGGCGCCCAAGGAACTCCTGGGCGAGGAAGTACGCCCCGCGCACGTTGGTGCCGAACTGGGCGTCGAAGCCCTCGGGCGTGACGTTGGAGAGGCGTCCCTCGTGAAGCGAGACCCCGGCGTTGGCGACGAGGCTGTCAGCCTCCCCGCCCAGGCGTCGCGCGCACTCTTCGAGGAACCAAGATGCCCGCTCGACCTCGCGGACGTCGGCGACGACGTAGGACGCCGCCGGTCCGATCTTCTCGCAGGCCGCCCTAAGCGCCTCCTCGTTCCTGCCTGAAATGCAGACGAGCGCGCCCTCGGAGGCGAAGCGCCCCGCCATCGCGAGTCCGAGACCCCGCCCTCCGCCGGTGACGACGATGCGGCGCCCCGAGAGCAGCGAGCCCGCTGCCACCTGGGCGACGGTCACGGTCACGTGCTTCTCGGGAGACGACGAGAGGACGAGCTTGGCCGCCTTCCTGATGGCCCTCTTGATGCCCACGCTAGTGCCCCCTCTTGAACACGCCGGCGATCCGCTGGGCCTTCTCCTGACCGATGGTCCGCTTGACGAGCTCTTTCGAGCGGCGGATGGCCTCTGACTGCACGTCGCGCGGGCGGGTGGCGTCGAAGATGGAGTAGATGACGTCGGAGTCGGCCCGCATCTCGGAGAAGACCTCCAGCAGCACGGGGCCTTCCGCCCTATCGTCGAAGAACTCCGCGAGAGCAGCGTCGAGCTCGGCCTCGTCCCGCGCGGAGAGGTAGCGGAAGCCGCACTCGCGCACCCAGCCCTCGGCCTTCGTGTGGTGACGGGCGGTGGTGTGCAGGTCGGAGGCCTCGTTCTTCCACATGCGGTTGAAGTAGAACTCCTCGCCGCCCTGGTTGTTGAGCAGTAGGATGCGCACGTTGGCTCCGATGTGGCGCAGGCGCAGCGCGTTCATGTCGTAGAAGAACGCGAGGTCGCCCGCGACGAGGTAGGCGGGCTTGCCCGAGGCGGCGGCCTGTCCGAGCAGCGAGGACAGCGGCCCGTCGATGCCGTGGGTTCCGATGTTGGCGTAGACCTTCACGCCGGGCTGGAGCTCGAAGAAGTTGGCAAGGCGTATGGCGTTGTTGACGGCGAGGTGAAGGATCGAGCCGGAGGGAACGCGCTCGACGAACTTTTTGATCGCGAGCGCGTTCGACCACGGCAGCTCGGGCACGGCCGCCTGCGCCTCGTAGGCCCTGAGCGCTCCGAGGTACTCGCCGTCGTTCGAGCCGCCGCCGAGGAGTTCCGCCATCTTCGAGAAGAACTCCTCGGGCGTACAATCGAACACCGCCGTCAGGCTCTTGAACATGTCGCAGACCGACCCGTCCTCCCGCACGGACCAGTGCTCGAAGGATCCCGCGAACTTCCGCAGCATGTCCTTGAGCCCGGCGGTCATGTTGCCACCGAAGGACACCACCACGTCGGGGAGGAACTCGGCGAACTTTTTCTCAGTGATATAGCGGTACTCCATGCACAGCGTCGGGTTGAAGGCGCTCCCGCGCGGGACGTTTGCCATGTACTCCGCCGCAACGGCGGCGTTGCAGGAGGCGCAGAAGCGCTCCAGCGCCGATGCGAGCTCCGGGGACGCGCCCGTGGTCTGGCCTGCCACGACGAGCACGCGCTTGGCGGAGGCGAGCCTGTCCGCGTAGGGGCGCCACGCCTCGCCGCCGTCGCGCGCCTCGATTCTGCGGATGCGCGTGACCTCCGGCAGCTCGCGGACGTTGAACGAGTTGTTGTAGGAGCGCATGGGCACGTTGATGTGCACCGGCCCGGTGCCCCGGTGGTCGAGCTCCAGCAGGGCCTCGTTCACGAGGCGCTGGCAGAACAGCCAGTCGTCGCGGTCGTTGACGATCGGGAGGTTCACCGACTTGCGCACGTGGCGGTCGTACATGCCGGCCTGGTCGATCATCTGGTCCTCCCATTGGCCGAGCATCGCCGGGTCGCGGTCGCTCGTGAGCACCACGAGCTGAACGCCCTGGTAGTATGCCTCCGTGACGGGCGGCCAGTAGTTGCAGGTGGCTGTGGAGGACGTGCACGAGATCACGACCGGCTCGCCGGACTCCTGGGCGAGGCCGAGCGCGAAGTAGCCCGCGCTGCGCTCGTCCACTACCGAGTAGCACTCGAAGAACGGGTCCTCCTCGACGGAGTGAACGAAGGGCACGTTGCGGCTGCCCGCCGACAGCACGCAGCGGCGGATGCCGTACTCCTTGAGCAGGGCTATGATGATCTGGTAGGACTTCAGCTCCGTGTACATGCGGAGACCTCCTTCTGCAGGTAGGCGCGGGCGGCGGCGCGCCCCTCGGCAATGCGGGCGCGCACAGGAATCCAGTCGGGAGCGCTATCGAGCAGACCGGCGAAATCCGCCACTGATGACGCCGCGCGCGATTCCAGCCCCAGGCGCGCGAGCAGGTCGGTCAGCTTCTCGGCGTTGCCGTACCCATGCGTCCGTACGATAGTGGCGAACGGGCGCTCGGCGATGACGGACAGGATGGTGCCGTGAAAGGTGTCGGTGAGCACGCACTCGGCGCCTCGGAAGGCGGCCAGCACCTCGAGGGGGCCGAGGTCGAGGAACCCGTCGCAACAGCCCTGTACGCCGCCGACGTTGACGACCCTGAGGCCCCGCTCGTCAGCGTAGATGCGCAGCGCGGCACACTCGTCCTTAGTGAGCCTACCCGAGTAGGCGTAGGCGATCATGTAGCGCCCCTCGACGGGGCTCGCCGGGACGTCCTCCTCGCCGGAGAAGTCCCAGGCGAGCACGGGGTCGAGGTTGCGTGCCGGGTCCGCCCCGGAGAGCTCCCGCACCACAGAGGCGGTATTCTCGTCGCGCACCGACACGGCGTCGAGGCTCCGGAGCCAGCCGGCCACCTCGCCGGCAACGCCGTGCTCGCGCAGCTTCGCGACGGTCGTGTTCCCGCAGGAGGCGGCGTAGGTGACGGTGCGCCTGGCCTTCGAGCTCGCCCCGAACAGGTCGGGGCTGAAGCCCACGTTGGGGTTGGCCTGCACGCAGTTGAACACCTCGTCTGACCCGATGACGAGCATGTCGAGGCCGTCTGTAGCGTAGTCCGGCTCGGCGGGCAGCCCCAGCAGCGGCCAGGTGCGCTCGTCGTAGCGCCGCTTGTAGTTGGCGTAGGCGAGCTTGGCCCCGAGCGGCCCCGGCCCCGCCAGCACCTCGGCGAGCTTGGCCGCCGGTCGCGGCAGGCGCGAGGGGCGTTCCGGCTCCACCAGGCAGGGACCCGGCCGGTAGTCCACGAAGCGAACCTCGCAGCCCAGCGACTCCAGCAGCCTCCTCAGGCCGTAGGCCTGCAGGAACGACCCGTAGTTGCGTATCCTCTGCATCGACATGATGCCGACGCGCGGCTTATCCATAAAGCTACAGCCTCTCTATCCGCTCGCGAAGCTCACGGCAGAACTCCGCGTTGTGGCTCCTGAACCCGGCGCCCGACCTCGACAGCCGGCGCGCCCCCTCGATGGCGGCGGCGAGGTCGGCGACGTCGTAGACCGGCACGATACCGCCCTTGTGCTCCGCCACCAGGCGCACGAACGCCGCCTGGTGGTCGTTCACGTGCTCGCCGAACCGCTCGTAGCGGGGCACGACGACGGGCGCTTTGCCCGCCGCCATCGCCTCGATGAAGGAGGACGGCCCGCCGTGGGTGACCACGACGTCGGCCTCCTCCATGCGCGAGCGCATCTCGGGGGCGGGCACGAACCTCGCCCATCCGCAGTGCTCGGGCTCGTACGTGCAGTAGCCCGTCTGGACGAAGACCTCCTCCTCGAGCGTCCCGTCCGCGACGAGCCCGTCTATCGCCTTGACCAGTCTGTCGAAGGGCTGCTCGTGGGTCCCCACCGTCACGAAGACCATCCGCGCCGCCCCCTAGAAGACCGGCCCGAGGTTCACGGAGCCGGGATAGACCGCCTCCATCTCGGGCCACTGGACGACGAACAGGTCGGTCATGCGGCGCACGAGCCTGCCGGTGAGCGTGGGCGCGTCGACGCGGTCGAAGACCTCCACGTAGACGGTCCTGGCGCCCAGGAGCTTCCCGACCAGGAAGAACGGCACCGCCACCGCAGCGCCAGACGACACGATGAGGTCGGGCCTCTCCTTCCGGAGCACCCTGATCGCCAGCAGCGTGTTTCTCACCGTGTTACGGATATTGCGATTCGTGGGGAAGTAGCAATGGTAGACCCTCTCGCCTGCGAGAGCGGTGTTGGCGTCCTCCTTGTCGAAGGTCACCCAGAAGCGGTCCGCCGCCTGGTCGAGCAACGGCATGAGCATGCGCATGTGGGTGAGATGCCCGCCGCTGGATGTCGGGATGCACACCTTGGTCTTCGAGAGGTCCACCCTACCTCGCCCCCTTCCCGGTGAAGACGACGGCCACGGTCTGGGCAATGATGACGAGGTCCGTCTTCACCGACCTCCTGGCGATGTAGCCCAAATCGAGCCGCACCATGTCGTCAAATCCCACGTCCGAGCGCCCCCCGACCTGCCATGGGCCGGTGAGGCCCGGCTTCACCGCCAAGCGCTGCATGGCCCATGCGTCGTATTCCGCAACCTCATTGGGAAGCGGCGGACGCGGGCCCACCACGGACATCTGTCCGAGCAGCACATTCACGAACTGCGGAAACTCATCGATGGAGTGCCGGCGGATGAACCGCCCCACACGGGTGACGCGGGGATCATCGGCCATCTTGAACATGGGGCCGGAGACCTCGTTTTTCTCCAAGAGGTCCGCCTTCATCGCGTCGGCATCCTTCACCATGCTGCGGAACTTCCACATGGTGAACTCGCGGGGCTTGCCGTCCGGCCCGATCCTGCCCACGCGCTTCTGGCCGTACAGCGGGCACCCCGGGGTCTCGAGACGAATCGCCAGGCACAGCAGTGCAGACGGCACGAGCGCGACGAGGATCACCGCCAAGCTGAACACGATGTCGAAAGCGCGCTTGACAACGCGGTACCCTACACGGGTCCGGTCCCAATCCTCCGCGCGCCGCAGCAGGGCATAGCGGCGGCCGCGCCGGCTCTCGCACTCCGCGTGCTCGCGTGTCCCCGAAACGGGAACGTGCAAGTCTGCATAGACCGTCGACCTCGACCCCGAATTCGCAGACGTGTCTCCGTCGAATACCCCCTCGGCGGAGACCGCGTCGCACGAAGATCCGCCGTGCGTTTCCACGACGCAGCCGCTCATATTCTCTTCAGCCATCTTCACCACATCGGGCGCCTCCCGGCGCCCGACCCCGACTCGCGGCGATCACCGCTTGCTTACGATTTCCAACCCGACCTTGACGACCTTCGTCCGGTCGAACATATGCATCTCCAGGAAGGCCAGCCGCTTATGGCGGTCGATCTTCCGGATCTTCGCCTCCTGGCCCCGAAGCGGGCCCTTGACGACCTTGACCTCGTCGCCCTCGATCACGCCCTGCGAGAACTCCACCGTGTGGGTCTCCACGTTCGTGAGCGCCTGCAACCAGGCGACCTCCTCGGCGGACAGCGGCACATAGCGCTCGTCGTGCCCGCCGATCACCCGCGCGAAGAACGGCAGCTCGCTCAGACGCTGCACCACGCGCACGATATCCGGCGTGGTCAGGAACACATACCCCGGGAACAGCCGCCGCTGCTCGCGGTGCCACTCCCCGCGCACGCGGCGCATCGACTCGAACAGCGGGACGAAGCACTCCCCCACGAGCTCATCGCCCAGCGTCTTCTGGAGCAGGTCGCACGTTGCGCGCTCGCGCCCGCCGGGTACCTGCAGCACGTACATGTTCACCAGCCGCCCGACTCCCCAAAGCGTGTTGTCCGGGCGCTCCTCATGCGCGACCGCGCGCCTCACGGAAAACCGACACGCCGAAGCGCCATGCGTTCGCCGGGAGCGGGCCTCACACGACCCTCCCTCGAACGGGCACAGTGCCACGACGGCATGCGTTCGCAGGCGCCCACGGCGCCGCGATTCGCAGCCACCAGTCGACACAGCCCCCTTGCGGAAGCCGTCCACCGGCATATCGGTCTCCCATGGTCCAACCAACGCGCTCTCAGCGACGATTGCCCGTCCATGCGGATATGTCCGCCGCACCCCGCCTCTCGACGCGGCTTGGTGCGACGCGTTCCGTCACGCTATGGAAACGTATCGGGAACGCTCCCCAACTATATCATTCGTGTTGCACAAACATGGGTCGCCCGTAAGAAGCGACGGCGCCCATGTAACGACCGCGCCCGCGCTCATCAGGGCATTTGCCGCTACCTCCGGTTTTGCCGGCAGACACTTTTGAGACACCCCCCCCCGCCACGAAAGCCACACGTTTGTGGGCTCCCCCTCCATGCTCCCTGCACGGATTCTTTACGTCCTCATTGCATTGCCTCGGGCTCTGCGTGCATGCGGCGCGCCGATACGACAGATCGAACGAGCGCGTGGCATCGATGTTCGGGTTTTGACCGGACTCTGCATGTATACGCACGGACTCCCGGTCAGCAGCTGCATGACCGATGACGGGCGGAAGCGGATATGATCCGCGCCATCCCTCATCGCCCCTTCGTAGACCGGGTGGCTTCAGGAAACCCCCACTGTCAGCGCCCAATGAGCCGTTGCTTCCGTCCCCGATCCCCATAACCCGCCTGCCCCGTCCCGCCATCAACGACCCGCCGCTTCCACTCGCTTCGACCAGTCTCCCAAGCCCCTCCTCGAAGCGACCGACTTGTAATTTTATAAGTACACAAATCTCGGAGAGGTGGTACCATTGAAACCGGAAGCATCGATTGAGCTGTTCTTGGAACTCGCGCGGAGATACGTGCGTGAGCGCGGCGTCATCATCGTTCCCCGAGCATCGATCGAGCGGTTCATGCGCGCATCCGACATGACGCCGCTCGATCTTGAGACGCTGATCCTCACGCTGCGTCCCCGCGATTGCTTCGACGGACCGGAGCCCGATCGCGACCCCTCGCGCGCCGAGCTCTGGACCGTCGCGGAGTTCCGAGCATTCTGGGAGGAACGCGCGCTGTATCTCAAGATCTCAGTCAGCACCCGCGCCCGCCGCTGCAAATGCCTCTCCATCAAACCGTATGAGACCAAGAGGAGCACCGATGGATTCGAACTGCTATGACACCTACTGCCCTCGATGCGACGCACCCGTGTGCGCCCAACTGGAAGAGCGACGCGAGAGCCTCCCGATCAACGGTGAAGAGGTCTTTTTCCAGGCAACGGTCGCCGTCTGCCCGAGATGCGGGGACGCCATCGGCGACTCGCGCATCGATCAGCGGAACTTCGAGCGCGCGGACGAGGCCTACCGGCATCTCCACGGCATCCCCACGCGGCAGCAGATCAAGCACATCCGCGCGCGTTACGGCATGTCGTTACGCGAGTTCAGCCGCTACCTGGGCTTCGGCGAGCAGACGTACGCCTCCTACGAGCGAAGCGCCATCCCCGACACGCTGCACAGCCGCATGATCCGGCTCGCGTCCACCCCCGAGGGCGCGCGTTGCCTGATCCCCCTCGCGGAGGGCTCGATCAGCAGGAAATCCCTGCGGCTCGCGCAGGCGTTCGCCCATGAGGGGGATCCGGCCTCCCCCGCGGACTCCGAGACGCCGGATCCCAGGGCGCAGCGGAGCTGAGCGGCTACACCGTCAGGAACATCATCCCGATGATGAGCGCGAAGCCCGCCAGGTCCGTCCCGGCGAACGCCGTGCCCAGCATGATGGCGCTCGTCACCGTCGCGGACACGGGCTCCACCGTGCCGATGAGGCCCGCGCGCATGCTGCCGATGTCCTTCACGCCCTGCATGTAGAGCAGGTACGCCAGGAAGGAGCCGACGAGCACGAACACCGCGAGCGTCTCCCAACCCGCCGCGTCGAGCGCCGGCATGTTGTTCCACGGCTGGACGAACACCGAGGTCACGATACCCGAGAGGAACATCGCCGAACCGGTCACGATGGTGGACCCGTACACCGGCAGGATCTTCACGGGCAGGATGGTGATCAGCGCCGCCCCGAGCGCGGTGAGCAGGCCCATGGCCAGGCCCAGCGGCGGGATGGACAGCCGCGTGAGGTCGCCGCCCGTGGAGATGAGCACCGTGCCCGCGAACGCCATGATGAGCCCGGCGATCTCGCGCTTGCGCGGCCGGCGATGCGCGCTCACGCAAGTATAGGCCATGATGAAGATCAGCTGCAGGCACTGTAGCACCGTCGCCGTGCCCGCGTTGGTGAGGCGCACGGCGTTGAGGTAGAAGAACTGGTTGGCGAGCAGGCCGAAGAACGTGAAGACGAGCTGCGTGCGGCGGTGCTCCCCGGTGGTCCACAGCTTCACGAAGCGCTTGCGGTCGAACAGCAGGATCAGCACCATGAACAGCGCGCCCGCGATGAGCTGGCGCACGCTCATGAGCCACATCGTGTCCACGTGGTAGACGTCGAACAGGGCGCTCGCCGCGGTGCCGGAGAACCCCCAGAACGCACCGCCCAGCAGGGCCGCCCCCGCGCCGATGAGAAGCTTGCGGGACGCCGCGTTGTTCAGGCGCTCGCGCCACGCGCGTCGCGCCGCACGGCTCGCCGCGTCCTTGCCCGCAGGCACCTTCTCCCGTACGCTCTCGACGACCTCCGCCATGCCCGCACCTTTCGCACATCCCGGTTCCCGCACGTCGCGCAAGCGGGGTCCGACCCGCGCGCGCCGCGCCTTCCGCAACCTACCTTAACGCATGATTCCGCAGGTTGAGGCCCTCGTTATGCAGAAACGGCGCATAAGGTCCCGCCCGCTTTCCCCAGCCGGAGCGCGCCCTCGGCAAACGCCGCCCGGACCGCCGACGGCCCGTCGCCGCGCCCGCGCTCCTCCGCATTTTCATCACCAACTGCCGCCGCGGACGGCGCGGGATGCGGACGCAGTCGACACGTCGGCGGAGACCCGCACGGGCGTGCCCGCCGCGGGCGCGGGATGCGGGCCCCGGGCGAGCCGCCCCGCGCCGTCTCCCCCACCCGTCCGCCTTCCGGCCTCGTCCGGAACCGTTAGGGTATAAGCTGGTGCAAGTGAACCTCATGTACGGAACCTGAAAGGAACCCGACCATGTCCGAAGTGACCACGTCCAGCGATTCCGAGCCGACGGCCCGCAAGCGCGCGGCAGCCCGCCTCGCCCGCGGAACCGAGCTCCACGGCTTCACCGTCGAGCGCATCGAGGAGATCGGGGAGCTCGACGCCGACGCCTACGTGATGCGCCACGCCTCCTCGGGGGCGCGCCTCGTGCACCTCGCCTGCGAGGACGAGAACAAGGCGTTCGCCATCGCCTTCAAGACGCCCCCCGTCGACGACACCGGCGTCTTCCACATCCTCGAGCACTCGGTGCTCAACGGCTCGGCCAAGTTCCCGGTCAAGGAGCCGTTCGTGGACCTCATCAAGGGGTCCATGCAGACCTTCCTGAACGCCATGACCTATCCGGACAAGACGGTCTACCCCGTTGCCTCGACCAACGAGCAGGACCTGCTGAACCTCATGGACGTGTACATGGACGCGGTCCTGAACCCGGCCATCTACACCAAGCGCGCCATCTTCGAGCAGGAGGGCTGGCACTTCGAGCTCGACGAGGGGGCGTCCGCCGCGGGGCAGGCCGTGGCCGCGCAGGCGGATGAGGGCGCCGCCGACGCCGACGGGGCGTCCGCCGCGGGGCAGGCCCCCGACGGGACCGAGGCTGATGGAGCCGCGACCGCGGACGGCGCCGATGCGCCCGCCTCCCCCGGCCTGCGCTACAACGGCGTCGTCTTCAACGAGATGAAGGGCGCCCTGTCCGACCCGCTCGACGTCCTCGACAACGCCATCGGCCGCGCGCTGTTCCCCGACACCGCCTACGCCTGCGAGTCCGGCGGCAACCCGCGCGCCATCCCCGAGCTCACCTACGAGGGCTTCCTCGACACCCACGCGCGCCACTACAACCTCGCCAACAGCTACATCGTCCTGTACGGCGACCTCGATCCCGACCGCGTGCTCGGCTTCCTGGACGACCGCTACCTCTCCTCCGCCGCGCGCGACGCTGCCGACGAGGCCAAGCGCGCCGCCGGCACGCTCGTGGCGCATCCGGGCGAGCCCAACCCGCTGCTCCCCCAGCAGCCGACCGTGTGCGACCTCGCCCGCGTCGAGATGCCCACCACGCCCGAGAACGCGCAGGTGGGCATGGCGTACGTGATCGGGCAGGCGCTCGACCGCAAGCGCGTCATCGCCGCGGACGTGCTGTTCGAGGCCCTGCTCGGGTCGAACGAGGCGCCCGTCAAGAAGGCCATCCTCGCCGCCGGCCTGGGAGGCAACGTCCTGAGCTACACCGAGGCCTCCTGCCTGCAGCCCTACGAGCTCATCATCCTGCAGAGCGCCAAGCCCGACGCCGCCCGCGCCTTCCGCGAGGTCATCGAGGGCGAGTGCCGCCATCTGGCGGACGAGGGCATCCCGCGCGACCGCCTGGAGGCCGTCCTGTCGAGCAACGAGTACGACCTGCGCCAGCGCGACTACGGCATGGCCGACGGCGTCGCCATCGCCTGCGACATGCTTTCCACCTGGCTCTACGACGACGGCGCCGCGACCCTCGCGCTCAAGTACGGGCCGGTCTACGCCGAGCTGCGCCGGGAGCTCGAGGGCGATTACTTCGAGAACCTGCTGCGCGAGCTCGTGCTCGAGTCCGAGCACCGCGCGCTCGTCGAGCTCGTCCCGCGCGAGGCGCGCGAGGACGACGACCCGAGCATCGTGCGCCTGCCCCCCTCCGAGCGGCCCGACCCCGAGGCCGTCGCCGCCGACGTGGCGGCCCTGCGCGCCGTGCAGGAGGCCGAGGACACGCCCGAGGCCCGCGCCACCCTGCCGCGCCTGCACGTGTCCGACATCGGCCCGGCGCGCCCCGAGCCCGCCCTCACCCTGGACACCCGCACCCCGCTGCCCTGCCTGAAGCACGGCATCCCCACCCATCGGCTCGCCTACCTGCTGGCGTACTTCGACCTCAGCCATATCGCCTACACCGAGCTGCCCTACGTGTCGGTGCTCGCCCGCCTCATGAAGCAGCTGGGCACCGCGCGCCGCAGCGCCTCGGAGCTCGACAGCTACGTGGGCTCCAACCTCGGCTTCCTCGCCTTCGCGCCCGAGGTCATGGCGCAGCCCAACTGGAAGCTCGCAAAACCGGTCCTGACCGTGGCCGCCGGCGCCCTGTCCGAGAAGCTCGACGCGCTCGCGACCATCCCCGCCGAGGTGTGGGGCGAGACGGTCTTCACGGACACCGACCGCATCCGCGACGTCCTCACCCAGATGCGCATCGGCATGGAGCAGGGCTTCATCACCGCGGGGCATCAGGCGGCGCTGAACCGCTCCTGGTCCTACGTCTCGCCGGCCGGCATGGTCGCCGAGAAGCTCTCGGGCGTGGACTTCTACCGGTTCCTGCGCGACCTGCTCGACCACTTCGACGAGCGCGCCGAGGAGCTGTGCGGCAAGCTGCGCGAGCTGCAGGGGCGCATCTTCACCTCGACCGACACGGTGATGAGCTTCACCGGCTCCGATGAGGACTACGACCGCTTCTGGGCCGCCGCCGGCACGATGGGCCTCGCGCCGCGCACCGCCGCCGCCAAGGAGCTCTACGTCCCCATGCCCGAGCCGCGCCACGAGGCCTTCATCATCCCGAGCGACATCTGCTACGTCGCCCGCACGACCGACCCGCGCGTGCTGGGGCTCGAGACGGACGGCACCTGGGGCGTGGCGGCCTCCGCGCTGTCCTACGACTACCTGTGGAACGAGATCCGCGTGAAGGGCGGCGCCTACGGCTGCGGGTTCCGCGCGGTGCCCGACCGGCAGCTGCTGTTCTACACCTACCGCGACCCCGCGATCGACCCCTCGATCGAGCGGATCGCCGGTGCGGGCGCCTGGCTGTCGGGCTTCGACCCCGACCCGCAGGCGTTCGAGGGCTTCATCGTGTCGAGCGTGGCCGGCCACGACGCGCCGCTCAAGCCCTACGCGCTCACGCGCCGGCAGAACCTCGAGTTCTTCACCGGGCGGCCGGTCGGCTGGCGCGCGCGCATGCGCGAGGACATCCTCGCCGCCACGCCGGAGAAGGTGCGCGCCCTGGGCGACGACGTCGCCCGCGCGGCCGAGGAGGCGCCGCTGTGCGTGTTCGGCGGCCGCGAGGTCATCGAGCGCAGCGAGGCGGGGCTCGTCCCGGTCGACCTGCTGGGATAGGCGGACGAGGGCCCCGCGGTGCTGCGGCGCTGCGGTGCTGCGGCGCCGCGGGGCCGGTGCGGTGCGGCGGCGCCGCGGGCGGGACGCCGCTCCGAGGCCGGGGCGGGGTGACGGGCGACCGTGCGGTCACCGGCCCCGACTGGAGCAGCGCCCGCCGGCATGATCACGCAGGCGGGACGCCGCCCTGGGGCGCATCGGAGCCGCAGCCGGCGCGCCCGCACCGAGGGAACAGGAGGGGCCATGGAGGCGCAGCGCGTCACCCACACCATCGAGCCGGTCTTCGACGCGCGCTCGCGCGTGCTCGTCCTGGGCACGATGCCCTCGCCCGCCGCGGGCTTCTACTACGGGCATCCGCAGAACCGCTTCTGGCGCGTGATGGAGCGGCTGTTCGGACTGCCCGACCGCGCGCTCTCCGAGAACGGGCCGCGCACCGCCTTCCTGCTCGAGCACGGGATCGCGCTCTGGGACGTGCTCGCCTCCTGCTCCATCGCGGGGGCCTCGGACGCGAGCATCGCCGACCCCGTCCCCAACGACCTCGCGCGGATCCTCGATACCGCCCCGATCGAGCGCGTCTTCACCACGGGCGGCACGGCCGCGCGGCTGTGCCGCCGATTCGACGGGGAGCTGCTGGCGCAGCGGGGGATCGAGCTGTGCGCCCTGCCGTCGACGAGCCCCGCGAACGCCCGCATGCGCCTCGACGACCTGGTGGAAGCGTATCGGCCGGTCGCCGAAGCCGTGCGGAGCGCGCACGCCGCACGGCCGGATGCCGCGATGGGCGGGCGCACGGGGAGCGGGGCGTCCGGGACCGCCGGGAAGGCCGCCGCGGACGGGCTCACGGGAGACGGGGTGTCCGAAGCCGCGGGCAAGGCGGCGAAATCCGAGCTCAGGCGCATCGTGCTCGCGCACCGGGAGGCCATCCCCGCCCGTGAGCGGGCCGAGCGCTCCCGCGAGCTGTGCCACAGGCTGGAGCGGGAGCTCGACACCCTGCCCGTTCGCCCGACGATATCCGTGTACGCCGCCATGGGCCCCGAGGTCGACCTCGCGGCGTTCGTCGACGCCGCGTACCGCCGCGGCGCCCGCGTGGCGTTCCCCTGCATGGAGCGGTGCCCGGACACAACGGGCGGGCGGCGCCAGCGCATGGTGATGCGCCTTGTCGCGGAGGCCGACCTCCGGACGGGCTCCGTCGCGTTCGTCGAGCGCCCGGTCGCCTCGTCGTCACCGGACCCGGAGCGCTTCCCGCTCGTCGCGCCCGGTGAGATCGACCTCGCCCTCATCCCGCTCGTCGCGTTCGACGCCGCGGGGCGGCGCCTCGGGTACGGCGGCGGGAACTACGACCGCTACCTGCTGCTCCTCCGACCGGATTGCCGCATCGCGGGCGTCGCCTTCGCCGAGCAGCGGGTCGGCTCCGTACCCGTCGAGGCGCATGACCGCACGCTGCCGCGCATCGTCGTCTGCTAGCTACGAGAAAATAGGGACAGGCACTTTTTTCCCGTGACGGGATGCGCAGCGGGAAAATGGTGCCTGTCCCTATTTTCCCACACGGCTCCTGTAGTGGGAAAAAAGTGCCTGTCCCTATTTTCCCGCTATGATTCGCCGCCGCCGGCGCGGCGGATGTCGTAGGGCGTGGTCTGGTAGACGTAGTAGTTCAGCCAGTTGGTGTAGATGAGCTGCGCCTGCGCGCGCCAGGTGTTGAGCGGCTCGCGCGCGGGGTCGTCGTCCGGGAAGTAGTTCCTCGGCACCTCGGGGTCGAGGCCCCGCTTGACGTCGCGCTCGTACTCCTGGCGCAGGGTGTCCGCGTCGTACTCGGGATGCCCGAACACGAAGAACCGACGGCTGTCCGTCGACTTCACGATGTAGAGGCCCACCTCGTCGGAGACCGCGATGACCTCCAGCTCGGACACCGCCTCCACGTCCGCGCGGCGCACCTCGGTGTTGCGCGAGTGCACGGCGAAAAACCGGTCGTCCAGGCCGCGGACGAGCGGGCTGGACGGCTTGACGAGCCGGTGCTCGAACACCCCGGACGCCTTGGCGGGCAGGTCGTGCTTCCCGATGCCGTAATGGTAGTAGAGCCCCGCCTGCGCCCCCCAGCAGATATGCAGCGTGGAATGGACGTTCGAGGTCGACCACGCCATGATGTCGCAGAGCTCGTCCCAATAATCGACCTGCTCGAACGGCATCTGCTCGACCGGCGCGCCCGTGATGATGAGGCCGTCGTAGTGGCGGTCGCGGACCTCGTCGAAGGTGCGGTAGAACGTCTCCAGATGGCTCGCCGCGACATGGGTGGCCTCGTGGCTCTTGGTGCGCATGAGCTCGACCTCGATCTGCAGCGGGGTGTTGGAGAGCTTGCGCATGATCTGGGTCTCGGTGGCGATCTTGGTGGGCATGAGGTTCAAGATGAGCACATGGAGCGGTCGGATGTCCTGGTGCAGCGCCCGATACTCGGTCATGACGAAGATGTTCTCGCCCTCGAGGGTCTCGGTGGCGGGCAGGGCGTCGGGGATGCGGATGGGCATGCGGGGCTCCTTCGTGCGCGCCCGATGGGGCGAATATGGCCGATGCGTCCGTCCATTGTAACGCGCTACAATCGGGGCGTATCCCCGTGACCGTGAGAAAGGGCTCCATGATGCAAACACGTACCGTCGGAATCGTCGGCGTGGGGCACGTCGGCGCGCACGTCGCCGACTGCCTGCTCGCGCAGGGTCTCACCGACGAGATCGTCCTGTGCGACATCGATGCGGGAAAGCTGGCCTCTGAGGTCCAGGACCTGCGGGACTCCCTCTCCTTCCGCCCGTGCGGGGCGCGCGTCTCCGCCTGCGGCGACCGCTATGAGGAGCTCGCCGGCTGCGACATCGTCGTCAACGCGGCGGGCAGCGTCGCGCGGTCCAGCGAGAGCCGCGACGGCGAGCTGTTCTACACCACCGACGCCTGCCGCATGTTCGCCCGGCGCATCGTGGATGCGGGCTTCCAGGGCATCTGGCTGTCCATCGCCAACCCCTGCGACGTGGTGGCGCTGGAGTTCGCCCATCTCACCGGCTATGACCCGGCGCGGATCATCGGAAGCGGCTGCGCGCTCGACTCCGCGCGCCTGCGCACCCAGGTCTCCCTGGCGTGCGGCGGGCTCGACCCGGCATCGGTCGACGCGTATATGATCGGCGAGCACGGCTTCTCACAGATCGCCGCCTGGAAGTCCGCCTCGATCGCGGGGATCCCCCTCGACCGCCTCGCCGAGACGGACCCGGAGCGGTTCGGGTTCGACCGCGCGAAGGTGGAGGAGCTCGCCCGCCGCGGGGGCTACGTGACGATGGCCGGCAAGCACTGCACCGAATACGCCGTAGCGAACGCCGCGGCGCGGATCGTGCGCGCCGTGTTCTTCGACGAGCACGCCGTGCTGGCGGTATCGTCCCTGCTCACGGGCCAGTACGGCGAGGCCGATGTGTTCGCCTCGCTACCGTGCGTCGTCGGGCGCGCGGGCGTCGAGCGGGTGCTCGAGCCCGAGCTGTCCGAGGACGAGCTCGCGGGCTTCCGCGCGAGCTGCGCGCACATCCGGGAGAACGTGGGTCGCCTGAGCTGGTGGTAGCCGGGCCGATCGCGGAGAAGGACGGCCCCGTCCCGCGCCGCGGCGAACCGCCCCCCCCCCCGCTTCTTGGACGAAGAGATAGGAGTCCGAGGGATGGGAGGCGGTTCGCGGCGATGCAGGGGCGGGGCCGTGCGCATGCCGGTCGCGCCGCGCCCGCTATTTGACGCGGACCGTGTCGAGGCAGTTCGCGATGTTCGCCATGTTGTTGTACGCCGCGTCGCCGTTGCCGCGCGTGGCGGTGACGGCCATCCCGTCCGACGTGGTGCCGAGGATGACGACGCCGGAGGGATCCGTGATATCGGTGTTCGTCACCGAGACGCTCCCCGTGTGCACGTCGATGGTGAACAGCTGCTCGCCGGCGAGCGACACCGTGTAGCGCGCGAAGACGTCTCCGCCGCCCGATGCCAGGTTGATCTCCCAGCCGTCGGGGACCGCCATGGTCAGGAACTCGTCATCGTACATGGACGACACCGCGTTTCCCCGAGACGACGAGGAGCCCGAGGACGAGCCCGACCCATCGCTCGCGGACGCATCGTCGTCGGCGCCGTCGTCCGCATCGAGATAGCGCTCGCGCGCGGCATCGCGCAGGTCGTCCGCATCGTCGCAGCCCGCATCGACGGCGTAGTCGTAGGCGCGCTCGATGTCCGCGGAGGACACGCCGGAGCGCAGCGCGTCGAGCTCGAAGGAGACCTCGTCGGAGCGGTCCAGGTCCCTGCCCGCGACCAGGTCCTCGTCGATCGAGAGCTCGACGGCCCTCGATGGCGCGTCGTACATGGTCCCGTCGTCAGCGATGGGAGAGCAGGCGACGCGGAGCTCGTAGTCGCCCGCGCGCAGCTCGAGGCCGTCGCCGTCGCTGTCGACGAACTGGACCTCGTCCACCTCGTCGCCCGCGGCCTCGGTGCCGGTGACCTCGACGGGCAGCGGGCTCGCGCCGTCGCCGGTGTCCCAGCCGCGCGCATCGACCTCGATGGCCACCGCATGGACCGACGCCAGCGCCTCCTGCAGGGCGCGCTCCTCCTCGCGCTCCCGCTCCGCCTGCTGCTCGGCCCGCTCGGCCTCCGCGCGCTCCGCCTCGGCGCGCTGCCAGGCGAAGCCCGCCACAATGGCGATCACGACCACGGCCGCCACGACGGCGGCGATGACGATCGGGGCGCGCCTGCGGGGCGAGGGCCCTGCGGTGGCGGGAGGGACGACGGGGACGGAGGCGTCCGGAGGCGGGGCTGCGGCGGCGGGCACGGCCCAGGCGGCGGGCTGCGTCGCGCCGGCAGCCGGCATGTCCGCTGCCGCGGCGGGGCGCTCGGCATCGGCGGCGGTATCAGCGGAGGATGCTGCCGGGGAACCGGGGGTCTCCTGGGCCGCGACCTCCCCGGTGAGCGCGTCGTCCGCGGCGGGCGTGCCGTCGTCATGCGACGTCCCGGGCTCCGGCGCGGCGCTCTCCCCGGTAGGCGCATCGTACCCGACCCCGTCATGGTCGGGCTCGGGAGACATGGGAGATGCCCCATCGGCCATGGGGGCGTCATCGGAAGGCTCCGATGCATCGGCCGCGGGTCCGCGGTCGTCCACAGGTGCATCCGCCGCGGGCACGTCAGCCGCGGCTTCGGCTGCAGGTGCGGGCGCAGCCCCAACCGGCGCCGTCGCGGCCGCGGCCTCGGTCGGAGCCGTCGCGGGCGCGGGCGCGGCCTCGACCGGAGCCGGCTCGGGCTCCTGCCCCGCAGAGGCCCCCTCGTCCTCGATGACCACGGACTTCCCGCAGTAGGTGCAGAACTTGGAGTCGTCGGGCAGTCGCTTGCCGCAATGTCTGCAGAACATGGTGACCTCGCTTCCGGGGGTGCGCTCCGTCTGATCGCTTGCCGCGTGACCGGATTATCCTATGGCGGACAATCCGGAAGCGCGCCCGGTCGGCAAAGGGGGTCGATAATTAGACGAACTGCAGCTCGGACAGGGTCGGCGCAATCGTCATGACCGACGGAGCTCCTCGAAGGAGGCGATCTCGCTCAGGAACGCCTCCCCGAACTCGTCCGCCTTCCGCTCGCCGATCCCCGGCACCTCGAGCAGCTCCTCGCGGGTCGTCGGCCGCAGGCGGCACATGCCGCGCAGCGCCTTGTCCGAGGCGATCATGTAGGGAGCCCACTGGCGCTCGGCCGCGAAGGAGCGGCGCAGCTCGCGCAGGCGCTCGAACAGTTCCGCGTCATCCCCCACATGCGGGCGGCGGCTGCGCGCCGAGCCCTCCTCCGCCGCCTCCTCGCGCAGCAGGTCCACCGCGCGGCGGACGCGCTCGGGCGACCGGCGGCGGGCGGCGCGGCGCTTCACGGTGAGCTCGAAGGGGTGCTCGGGGCTGTCCGCGAGCACCTCGACGGCGCGCGGACCGAGCCCCACGACCGGGAACTGCCCCTGGGACTGGACCAGGTACCCGCGGCCGATGAGCTGCGACACCACGTCCTTGATGCGGCCGGTCGGCTCGTGGGCGAGCGATCCGTAGCCGGCGGCCCCGTCCAGATGGAGGCTGCGGATCTTCTCCGTGTTGGCGCCGTGCAGGGCGTCGGCGACGAGGGTGCGGCCGAACCTCCCGCCCGTCGCCTGGACGAACAGGACCGCCTGGCGCGCGATCTCGGTCACGTCCTCCGTCTCGAACGCCCCCGTGCAGTTCCCGCAGTTGCCGCAGCCGTCCTGCGCGCCGCGGGCGGCGGGGGACTCCACGCCGAGGGCGCCCTCGTCGCCGAAGTAGCGCAGGATGTAGGCGCGCAGGCAGCCCGTGGTCTCGCAGTACCCCTCCATGGCCGTGAGCAGGCGGTAGCGGTTCTGCCGTGCGCGCTCGCGCGCCTCCGGATCGGGCGCCTCGTCCGCAGCCCCCTCGCCGTACTCCCGGTCGATGAGGAAGCGGCGCAGGCGGAAGTCGTTGCCGTTCCACAGAAGGTAGCAGCTTGCCGGATCGCCGTCGCGGCCGGCGCGGCCGGCTTCCTGGTAGTAGGCCTCGATGCTCTCCGGCACGTTGTGGTGGATGACGTAGCGGACGTTGGGCTTGTCGATCCCCATCCCGAAGGCGTTGGTCGCCACGATGACCGGCGCCGCGTCGTCGATGAACGCCACCTGGTTCGCGGTGCGCTCGTCTGCCGACATGCCCGCGTGGTAGCGGCCCACGCGGATCCCGTGCGGCGCCAGCGCCCGGTCGAGCTGCAGGAAGAGCTCGTCGACGGCCTTGCGGGTCGAGCAATACACGATGCCGCTCTCGTCCGCGTGGGAGATGGCGTAGTCGCGGATCCAGACCGCCTTGGCCTTATCGCCCATCTCCTCCGCCGCGAAGTAGAGGTTCTCCCGGTCGAACCCCGTGACCACCGTCTCGGGATCGCGCAGCCCGAGCATCGCGACGATGTCCGCGCGCACGCGCTCGGTCGCCGTGGCGGTGAAGGCGGCAAGGGGCGGGCGCACGGGCAGGGCGTCTATGAACTCGGAGATCTGCAGGTAGGAGGGGCGGAAGTCCTGCCCCCACTGCGAGACGCAGTGCGCCTCGTCGACTGCGACCAGCGGGATGCCGACGCCGCCCGGCGCGGCCGCCGCCTGCGCGAAGGCGATGAAGCGCGGGTCGGACAGGCGCTCGGGCGCCACGTACATGATCTGGTACCAGCCCTCCGACGCGCGCTTGAGCACGGTGTTCTGCTGTCCGGGCGTGAGCGACGAGTTAAGGTAGCTGGGACGGGCGCCGGCGGCCTTGAGGGCGCGGACCTGGTCGCCCATGAGCGAGACGAGCGGGCTCACCACCAGGGTGATCCCGGGCAGGGTGAGCGCGGGGACCTGGTAGCAGATGGATTTCCCCGCTCCGGTGGGCATGACGCCCAGCGCGTCCCGACCGGACAGGACCGCCTCCACCAGACGGTCCTGCCCCGGCCGGAAGGAGTCGTAGCCGAAGTACCTGCGCAGCGCCTCGTGGGCCGCGCCCATCAGGTCCCGATCCATCGTCACCCCTTCGCCCCCTTCGTCTCGTGCGTGTGGATTATACGCCACCGGAAGGGCGCGCCATGCCGCCGCGCCCCCGCATCATGCCGCCGTTCCCCCGGGACCCGGACCGGGGACGGGGCGCATGGTAGAATCGGCGCGACCTGCCCTCTCGCATCACCGAAGGAGGACCCGTGGGCTCCACCGACACCATTTCCGACCGCGCGCTGCGGCTCGCCCGGCTCACCGTCGTGCGCCGCATCATCACCGCCCTCGCCGTGACGGCGTCCGCCCTGCTGCAGGCCTTCGTGATCCAGGCGTTCGTCAACCCCGCCGACCTGCTGCCGAGCGGCTTCACCGGCATCGCCGTGCTGCTCGACCGCATCACCGCGCTCGGCGGCGTCCGCATCGACACCTCGCTCGGCATGCTCGCCCTGAACATCCCCGTCGCCCTGCTGTGCTGGCGCAGCATCAGCCACCGCTTCGTGCTGTTCTCCATGATGCAGGTCGCCCTGTCATCGCTGTTCCTGCAGGTATGCGATTTCGCCCCGCTGCTCGACGACAAGATGCTGCTCGTCGTGTTCGGCGGCTTCCTGTCCGGCATCTCCATCGCGCTCGCACTCAAGGCGGGGGCGTCCACGGGCGGCACCGACTTCATCGCGCTGCTCGTCTCCAACCGCACGGGCAAGACCATCTGGGGGTTCGTCTTCGCGGGGAACTGCATCGTCCTGGTCATCTTCGGCGCGCTGTTCGGCTGGGACAACGCCGCCTACGCCATCGTGTTCCAGTTCATCTCGACCAAGAGCATCGACAGCTTCTACCACCGCTACGACCGCGTCACCCTGCAGGTGACCACGCGCCGCGCGGACGAGATCATGCGCGCCTACATCGAGCGGTTCCAGCACGGCATCAGCTGCGCGGAGATCGTCGGCGGCTACAGCCGCGAGAAGATGTACCTGCTGCACGCGGTGATCTCGACCTACGAGTCGGCCGATGTGGTCAAGCTCATGCGCGAGATCGACCCCGGCGTGGTCATCAACGTGCTGAGGACCGACGACTTCATCGGGGGCTGGTGGCACGGCCATGTGGACGAGCCGGTGCCCATCGCCGTCCCCGACCCCGACAAGCTGCCCACGCGCTCCTCGACCGCGCGCCGGCGCGGCTCGCTCATGTCGGACGACGGACGGTAGCGGTGCGGGCGGGCAGCCAGCTCACCGCCGTGCCGCCCGGGTTCGCTACTTGCCCGCCTCGAGACCGAGCAAGGTCTTCCCGAGATCGGTCATCCTGAAAACAGGCGGACGCTGTGAAACCTTCACCAGTAAGCCCTCTGCTACCAGCTCGTCGAACGCCTTGCGGGCTGTCGGCTTGCTGACCCCCAACCATGATGCGACATCTGCCAAGCGCGTCTCGCGGAATGCGTCGAACACCTCCATCTGCGCAGCGTAAAACAGCACGTTGAGTGCCCGCTTGGAGATGATCCATGAACGAGCGTCGATTCGCGCCTCAAGCTCTTCGAGCAGCTGGCGCTTCTCCTCGAGGTCGGCGATGAGCTCCATCTGCGCCTCCGCAACCAAATCGAGCATCGTCATCACGAAATGGGTACCTTCACCGCAATTCAGCTTTTTCTCCGCGGCATCGAAGGCACGGTAGTACGCACCTTTGTTTTCCGCGATAACCCGCGAAAGCGAGAGCACCGTGGGCTGGGAAAGGGGTCTGCTCAGATGAAGGGCGAGCAGATAGCGCCCCGTGCGCCCGTTTCCGTCGTAGAACGGATGGATGTACCCGAACAGGAAGTGACATAGGAGCGCGCTGTACGTCTCGGGTATCTCCTCACTCCTCGACAGCGCAAGCCACTGCGTCAGCATCTCCTCGATGCGCGACTCCGGGGACACGCCGACGTGGACAACCCTACCGAACCCGTTCTGCACCACGACCTGACCGCTCCGAAACAGGGAATCCCCCAACCGATTCTCTTCGGCAAGCGCGTCCATCACAACGGAATCGTAGATATCCCTGATATCCTGGAGCGTCTCAGGGGGCTCCGGCCCATCGGTGAGGCCAAGGTACAGCTTCGCGAACTCGAAGAACGGGGCGTGCCTGCCCTCGCCGCCCGCTGCGGGCATGGTGCTTTTCGCCTCCTCGAGCGCGCGCTCTATATCCCGGCGAGTGCTGTGAACGCCCTCGATCTCGTTGCTGTAAACCACTTCATCCAAGATGAGCGTACGAATATACGCGCCGAGAGCCGCAGTCGGGAGACTGCGCCATAGCTTGGAGACACGGCGTTCACGGCGGAGCACCCGCTCATTCAGCAGCGAGAGCTCCCGTGGAACGGCAAGGAACAGCTCGCCTGCATCCAGCTCGATGCCGGTGCGAAACGTCGACTCGCTTTCCAGCCGGCTTATCGCCAGCTCCCGATGATGAGCATACCTGTCGGAGCTGGCATCGGCATGGAAGATCTTCTCGAGCGTCGGATACGCCATAGAGTCCCCCTTATGAGCGGTTTCTTCCGATAGCGCTTCGATTCCGTATTCTATCGGAAAAAAATCGAGATTTCTTTCCGATAGCTTATATCATTCACAACCTATCGGAAAAAGGATCTCAGATTCTTTCCGATAGGTTCGAATCGCAGCGCCGAACGGAAAACGGCGTGTGCAGGCACCCGGCCCACCGCCAGGCCACGGCAGGCAGCGGCAGGCACCGCGAAAGCGGGTAACTTGGGACCGGGCACCCGGTTGCCGCCGCTTACCGCACGGTCACCGTCCCCGCTCCACCGCCGCCCGGCACCCGCCGCGGGCGGGGCCGCGGCTAGTCGTCGTCCCCGCTGGGGCCGAGTTGCTCCAGGATCCGCAGCGCGGCGGCGACCACACCCGAGTTGTTCTCGCCCGCGTCCACGCCGCGGCCGAGCCCCGAGCCCGCTCCGGCGCCAGCGCGGCAGGGGACCGTGAACTTGCGCGTCTTGGGGTAGTTGATCGCCCCCAGGCTCGTGCGCAGCTCGAACGCCACCGTCTTGGGCACGTCGACCCCCTGGTACACCAGGCGCCCCTGCGTGAGCGACACGCTCTCCAGGCCCAGGCGCTCCGCGCGGATGCGGATGCGCGCGCGGTCGAACAGGTTCAGCGCCGCCAGCGGCAGCTCGCCGTACGCCTCCTCGCAGGCGCGCTGCTCCTCGTCCACCGCCGCCAGCTGGTCGGCCGCCGCGAGCTTGCGGTACACGAGCACGCGGCGGTCCACCGCGGGCAGGTACTCCTCGGAGAGGAAGAAGTCCGCCGGCAGGTTGATGGCGACGCCCGGCTGCTCGAGGTCCTCCCCCGCCTCGCCGCGCGCCTCCGCGACGGCCTGGCCGAGCATCTGGGTGAACAGGTCGAAGCCCACGTTCGACAGGTTGCCGTGCTGCTCGGCGCCCACGAGCGAGCCCGCTCCGCGGATCTCCAGGTCGCGCATGGCGATGCGCATGCCGCTGCCGAGCTCCTGGAACTCGGACAGGGCGGTCAAGCGCTCGGTCGCCTCCTCGGTGAGGGGCACCTCCCCCGGGAACATGAAGTACGCGTACGCCTGCGTGGCGGAGCGCCCCACGCGCCCCTTGAGCTGGTAGAGCTGCGCCAAGCCGAGGCGCTGGGAGTCCTCGATGATGAGCGTGTTGGTCCGCGGGTTGTCGATGCCGCTCTCGATGATGGTGGTCGCCACGAGCACGTCGATCTTCCCGCTCGAGAACTGCACCATCACGTCCTCGACCTCGCGCGGGCTCATCTTGCCGTGCGCCACGCCCACGCGCGCCTCGGGGACCACGTCGTGCACGCGCTCGACGGCGTCGTCGATGGTCTTCACGCGGTTCGACACGTAGTACACCTGCCCGTGGCGGTCGAGCTCCAGCCGGATCGCAGCGGAGACGACGTCCGGGTCGTACTCGCCCACATGCACCGCTACCGGGCGGCGGCCCGTGGGCGGGGTGGTGATGAGGCTCATGTCGCGCACGCCCGAGATGGCCATCTGCATGGTGCGCGGGATGGGCGTCGCGGACAGCGTCAGCACGTCGATCTGCTCGCGCAGGTTCTTGAGCTGCTCCTTATGCTGCACGCCGAAGCGCTGCTCCTCGTCGATGATGACGAGGCCCAGGTCGTGCGGGTTCACATCGGCCGACAGCAGGCGGTGCGTGCCCACGAGCACGTCGACGCGCCCCTCGGCGAACGCGGCGAGCGCGCGCTTCTGCTGCGCGGGGGTGCGAAAGCGCGACAGCACCTCGACCTCGACGCCGAACGGCGCGAAGCGCTCGAAGAAGGTCTCGAAGTGCTGCTGGGCGAGGATGGTGGTGGGGCACAGCACCATCACCTGGCGCCCGCCGTCCACGCACTTGAAGGCCGCGCGCAGCGCCACCTCGGTCTTGCCGAAGCCGACGTCGCCGCACAGCAGCCGGTCCATGGGCTTGGGAGCCTCCATGTCGGCCTTGATGTCGGCGATGGCGTCGAGCTGGTCGCGCGTCGGCTCGTAGGGGAAGCTCTCCTCCATCTCGATCTGCTCGGGCGTATCCGGCCCGAAGGCGAACCCCGTGATGGAGCTGCGGCGCGTGTAGAGGTCCACGAGGTCGAACGCGAGCTTCTTGGCGCTCTTGCGCGCCTTGTTGGTGGCGCGGGTCCAGTCGGCGGTGTTCAGGCGCGTGAGGCGCGGGTTATCCCCGTCGGGGCCCACGTAGCGCGTGATGCGGTCGACCTGCTCCAGGGGGACGTACAGCTTGTCGCCGCCGGCGTACTCCAGAAGGAAGTAGTCGCGCTCGCGCCCGGCGACCTCCTGGCGGACGATCTCGGCGAACAGGGCGATGCCGTGCGTGGCGTGGACCACGTAGTCGCCCGGCTTGAAGGGGAAGGTCACCTCCGTGATGTCCACGCGACGGCGCGCGCGGGCGCGCTTGGCATCCATGCGCGCGTTGAGGTCGGCGAGCGAGAACACGGCGAGATGCGCCTCGGGCACCACCACGCCCGAGGGGATCGGTACGTCGACGAAGGTCACGCGGCCGCGGGTGATCGTGGGGACGGCGATCGCGCCGCCCTCCTCGAGGCCGCGCGCGTTCAGGCGGTCGATGTCGCGCTTGAGCAGGGCGACCTCCACGCGCGCGTCCCCCGCCACGGCGCCCGCGTTCTCCGGCGCCGCCTGCAGCGACTCCTCGAAGGGGATGGACGCGTCGGTGAACGACAGCTCCATGGACTCGCGCGCGCCGCGGTCCGGGATGGCGAAGACGCAGGCGTAGCGGTTGCTCACCACCTCCTGCACGCGCGAGATGAACCGGTTGTCGGAGCCCGCGAGCGAGGGCTGCTCGATCTTCAGCTCGGCGGTCACCGCGCCGCCCGCGCGGATGATGGACACGTAGTTCAGGCGCTGCTGACGGCCGAAGTCGAGCTGCTGGGGACGCACGTAGAGGCCGTCGAGGCGAGAGACCTTCGCCTCGCCCGCACGGCGCTCCAGGTCCTCGTAGGCGCGGGCGCAGTCGTCGAACAGGCTGCGGGGCTCGGAGAGCACCACGAGGGTGTCGGGGCTCACGTGGGCGAGCGGGCTGCCCGTCGATTCGTACATGAGCGGCATGAAGCGGTCGAGCTCGGGTGTGACGATGCGCGTCTTCACCATCTCGAGCATGGCGGCGAGCTCGGTGTCGTTCTGGGCGGGGGCGTAGAGCGCGGCGGAGATGCGGCGGACGGCGTCGTCGGTCAGCGCGAGCTCGCGGACGGGGAAGATCTCGACCGATTCGTCGTCGCCGATGGTCTGCCCGGTGGAGGCCACCATGCGGCGGATCCGGTCGATCTCGTCGCCGAAGAACTCGATGCGCACCGGTGCGGTCGCCTGAGCGGGGTAGACGTCGACCGTGTCGCCGTGCACGCGGAACAGCCCCGGGGCGTCGGCGGCGTCGGCGTTGGTGTACCCCATGCCGATGAGCCGCGCCGGCACCTCCTCGAACGGCACCTCCTCGCCGACGGAGAACACGGTCGAGGCCCAGTAGCGGCTCTCGCGCGGCGGGACGCAGCGCAGCAGGGCGCGGGCGGACGAGACCACGATGCACGCCTCGCCGCGCGCGAGGCGGCCGAGCGCGGCGCAGCGGGCGGCGACCACGGCGTCGTCCGGCTGGGTGTCCTTCCAGGGGTAGTCGGCGCGCTCGGGGAAGCGCTCCACATGGGCGGCGCCGACATAGGCGGCCAGCGAGCGGGCGGCGCGGTCGGCGGCATCCTCCCCCGAGACGATGTAGACCGTGGGGCGCGGGGCGCGCGCGAACTGCGCGGCGAGCATGAGCGTGCGGCCGGATTGCGACACGGCCAGCGTGGCGTCCTCCCCCGCCGTCAGCGCGGACTCGACGGTCTGGAAGGCGTCGGAGGTATGGAGCTGCGCGGCAATGCGGTGTATGAGCATGCATGTCTCCCGTCCGTGGGAAAAAAGTGACAGGCACCTTTTTCCCACGCCTGGTGATGCGAATCGTCTATCGCCCGCTATCGTACCTCACGAGGCTCCGACGGACATCGCGCCCGGCCTCATTCCACATCAGGCGCGGCCGGTCGCGGCCAGATGGTAGCGGCGCTCGTAGCGGCGGGCGAACAGCAGCAGCAGCGCCACGGCCACCACCGAGAACGGCACGCCCGCCAGGCCGATCCAGTTGTAGGCGGCGCCGGTGTTCAGCACCATCTGCCCCACCTGGGCCCCGATCGCGTTCCCGCCGTTGAAGGCGATCTGCACGCACGCGCCGCCCAGAAGCTCGCCCCCGCCCTGGCCGACCTCGACCATGAGGATCTGCTGGGGGCTGGACACGAAGAACAGGCCGACGGAGACGACGAACATCAGCGCGGCGCACAGCACCGAGCCGCGGCCGAACAGGAAGACAAGCAGCAGCGCGACGCCCGCGAGGCTCTGGCCCGCCGCCGCGGCGACGCCGGGGCTCTTGAGGTCCGCGGCCCGCCCGCCGAGCGTGGAGCCCACGACCATGCCCGCACCTGCGAGCACCAGAAGCATCGGGACCGCAGCCTCGGCGAACCCGCCCATATGCTGCAGCCAGGGGGAGACGTAGCTCCACCAGCAGAAGATCCCCGTGTTGCCGAGCAGCACGGCGGCAAGGATGAGCCAGGGGCCGGGCGCCTTGAGGAAGGCGAACTGACCGGCGAGCCCCGCGTCGGGGATGGCGTCGAGCGCGGGCACGAACCGCCAGATGAGGACGGCGGCGAGCACGGCCCAGGCGGTCGCGAACACGAAGGGCGCGTGCCACGAGAAGGCGGTGGCGAGCAGGGTGCCCGCAGGCACGCCCACCATGTTCGCCACGGTCTGCCCGAGCACCATGGTCGCCACCGCCTGGCCCTCGCGGCCGGGGTCGGCGAGCATCTTGGATGCCAGGGTCGCGGTGCCGAAGAACGCCCCGTGCGGCAGGCCGGCGATGAAGCGGCCGGCGAGCAGCATCGCCGGATCGCCCGACAGCGCCGACACCGCGTTGCCCACGGCGCAGATGGCCATGAACCCGATGATGAGCGTGCGCGGCGGGACGCGGCGGCCCACGACGAGCATCGTCGCGCCGGCGCACACGCCCACCGCGTACGCCGTGATGAAGTTGCCGGCCCAGGCGACGCTCACGTCGACGCCCTGGGCGACGACGGGCAGGATGCCCATCATCACGAACTCGGCGAACCCCAGGACGAACGCCCCCATGGCGAGTGCGATCAGGCTCTTCTTCACAGGCCGACCCTTTCTCCGCAGCCGGGCCCGGCGCAGGCGCGCCGCGGGCCCTCCCCCGACACGGGCCGACGGCACCCCGAGGAGGCGCCGTCGGCCCGAGAACTTGAAACCAAGCGATAGTAGCACCGCGCCCGGCGCATGGGCCGGACGCGCGCGCGTTCATGAAAAGTTTGCCCCCCTGCGCGCGCCGGCGCCCGAGGGGCCGCGTCGCCGGGGGCCGCAACGCCCCCTACACGCACCGGCGCCCGGACCGCCTTCTCGGCGGCCGCGGCCCCTACGCCATCGAGATCCGCCAGGTGGCGAAGGCGCACAGCGCGCCGAGCGCGCACACCACGAGGGCGCCGGACAGGTCGGCGAGCATGCCGCCGAGGCGGCGCTCGGCCTTCCACGCCGTGAGCTCGCCGTTGACGCGGCCCCAGATGCGCCACAGCACGAGCGCGCACCCGACCACGCCAACGGCGTTCTGCAGCATCAGCTCGCCGCAGATGAGGCCGATGAGGTTCGCGGCGGCGTACCCGCCGTCCCCCGCGAGGTAGTGCTCGCGCACGAACTTGAGCAGCCAGGCGATGAGCGGCTGGCACATGGCCGAGATGAACGACACGGTGAGCGTGGGGTTCTGCGCCATGGCCTCGCGCAGGCCGTCCATGGTCCCGCCGCCGGCCAGCCATACGTACCCGATCATCGCCACGGGCACCACCACGAGGACGACCTGCACGGTCGTGAAGATCTTGCCCGTGCGGCGCTCGTACTTGGACTGGGGGCGCGCACGGCGCTCGGAGCGCGGCTCCGTCGCCTTCGCCACCGCCGTCACCTCGCGGTCGGCATCGAGCTTCGTCCCGCGTGCAGCCGCCTGAGCCCGACTCGTCTTCGCCATGGTGTCCCCTTTCGCGGGCGGTCCTTCGTCGTCTTGGGAAGATTCCCGTTCATTCTGCCAGATGCGCGCCGTCCGTGACGCGCCCATCTGGCAGGGTGAGCAGGATTCGCCCCTCGTTCCGCGCGCGCCCGCGGCGGGCAAGCGCCGCGGGCGCGCGCAGAGGGGCGGAAAGGCGCCGGGGGATGCCGATCCGGTCATCCCCTGCGCGCCCTTCCGCGCAAAGGCTTAGTGCAGCTCGGGCCAGTAACCCTTGTTGGCCTCGATCAGGTCGTCGAGGATGAGCTTGGCGACCTTGGCGGACGGCACGGTCGCGGACAGCGACAGCGCCTGCCACAGCTTCTGGTAGCTCCCTTCGACCCAGGCCTGGACGACGAGCTTCTCGACGGAGACCTGCTGCTCGAGCATGCCCTTCTGCCACTGCGGCACCTGGCCCTGGCAGATCTTCTCATAGCCGTTCTTGCCCACGATGCAGGGCACCTCGACCATGGCGGTCGGGTCGAAGTTCGACACCGCGCCGTCGTTGGGGACGATGAGCAGGAAGCGCTCCATCGTGTTCTCCGCCAGCGCGCAGGCGAGGTCGACGATGTAGGTCGCGTGCGCGTCGGCCTCGAAGCCGCAGCCCTCGGCGGTGCCCTTCTCGATCACCTCGCGGCAGGCCCCGAACACGCGCTTCTCGCGGCCGTCCATTACCTCGTTGGCGCGGGTGTAGTTCGGGTCGCTCGTCTCCACCACATAATCGGGGAAGATGTAGTACTTGAGGTAGGTGTTGGGGATGGTGTCGGGGTCGAGGGCGTAGACGTCCTTGGCCTTGCCGAAGGTGTGGATCCAGGACTCGTCGATGTGCTGCTCCTGGCCCGGCTCATGGGTGATGCCGTCGAGGTAGCCGTTCTTGGCCATGTGCTTTTTGATCTCGGGCATAAGGTCGTTTCCGTCCTTGTCGTAGATCTTGGTGAACCAGCCGTAGTGGTTCAGGCCGTAGTAGCTGTACTGCAGCTCGCGACGGTCCTTGATGCCGCACATGACGGCCATCTTGTCCATGAGGTCGATGGGCATGTCGCAGATGTTGATGATCTTGGAGTTCGGGCGCAGCACGCGGCAGGCCTCGGCGACGATGGCCGCCGGGTTGGAGTAGTTGAGCATCCACGCGTCGGGGCTCCACTTCTCCATGTAGTCAAGGATCTCGATGACGCCGCCGATGGAGCGCATGCCGTAGGCGATGCCGCCGGGGCCGCAGGTCTCCTGGCCGAGCACGCCGTACTTCAGCGGGATCTTCTCATCCTTCTCGCGCATGGCGTACTTGCCGACGCGGATGTGGGCGAGCACGAAGTCGATGCCGGTGAAGGCGGTCTCGGGATCGGTGGTGTAGTTGAACTCGATCTCGGGGGCGTTCTCGCGGAAGTAGATCTCGCAGGCCTTCGCCACGATCTCCTGGCGCTCGGCGTCGTTGTCGTAGAAGGTGATCTTGTTCACCGGGAAGCGGTCGTGCTCCTCGAGCAGCATGAGCGCGATGCCCGGTGTGAAGGTGGAGCCGCCGCCGGCGATGGTGACTGCATACGACTTCTTGGACATAGTGTCAGTCCTCCTTGGGTTCCGGTCGCTCGAAATGCCGTTGCTCGTCGATGCGACCGATTCGACGGGCCGGTTGCTTGCGTTGGGAGCGAACGGGACGGCCGGGGTTTCGCAGTTGACCGTCCCGTCCGACGGAGGGGCACGGGCCCCGGTTACAGGAGCTTCTCGAACTCGTCGCGGACCTTGGGCACCTTGAGGCCGATGATGACCTGGACGGACTTGCCCTTCTTCATGCATCCGCTCGTGCCGATGCTCTTGAAGTCGGCGTCCTCACCCACGCGGGTCTCGTCGATCACGTTGACGCGCAGGCGGGTCACGCAGTTGGTCACGTCGACGATGTTGTCGGAGCCGCCCAGCAGCTCCAGGCACGCGGCGGCGGTCACGGCATAGGGGTTCTCCTCGGCGACCGCGGTGTCACCGGCGGCCAGCGCCTCGGCGGCACCACCCTGCTTGGCGGCGCGGTACTCGGCCTTGCTGCGGAACTTGATCTCCTCCTCGTCGTCCTCGCGACCGGGGGTCTTGAAGTCGAACTTCAGGATGAGCGTACGGAACACGATGAACCAGATGCCGGTGAAGACCAGACCGACGACAAGGCCCATGAGGTAGGTCGTCCAGTGGTTGGCCCACAGAGGGATGAGGTTCAGCGAGCTGATCTCGATGAGGCCGCCGGAGAACACGCCCACCACGCCGACCGCGTTCATGGCGGTGGCGAGCGTGGCGGCAAGCACGCAGTGGACGATAAACAGCGCGGGTGCGATGAACAGGAACGTGAACTCGATGGGCTCGGTGACGCCGCAGAAGATGGCGGTGAGGGTGATCGGGATCAGCAGGCCCAGCAGCTCCTGGCGCTTCTCGGGCTTCGCGGTGGCGTAGAAGGCCAGCGCGATGCCGGGGCAGCCGAACATCTTGGACCACGTGGAGCACGTGAAGGCGGCATACGGAGCAAGCTCGGTAAGCGGCGCGGAGGAAGCGGCGATCTCGGGCAGCTGCTTGGCGAAGGCGGCGTAGATACCGCCGTTCACCACGGCGTTGTCATAGTAGAACGGGCTGTACAGCAGGTGGTGCAGGCCGAACGGGATGAGCGCGCGCTCCAGGAAGGCGAAGATCCACACACCGGGCAGGCCGACCGTGGCCACGAACCCCTGGAAGGCGCGGATGCCGTCCTGAACGTGCGGCCACACCAGGCAGGCGACGAGCGCGGTGGGCAGCATCACGAAGAACGCGATCATGTAGACGAACGTGGATCCCGAGAAGACGCCGAGCCATTCGGGCAACTCGAAATCGAAGAACTTGTTGTGCAGCGCGATGACGATACCGGAGATGGCGAGCGCGCCGATCATGCCCATATCGAGCGTCTTGATGCTCGCGACCATGGCAAGACCCGAGGAACCGCCGACCTCAGCGGAGAAGTCGACGCCGAAGGTCGGCCCCCACTGGGAGAGCATCGTGGAGACGAAATAGTTGAAGGTGAGGTAGGCCACGAGCACTTCCATGCAGCAGCGCGCGTTCTGCTTGTTGGCCAGACCGATGGGCAGCGAGACCGCGAACAGCAGCGGGAGCTGGTTGAACACCGTCCAACCGCCCTGCAGGATCACGTTCCAAACGCCGTACCACAACGTATCGGGAGCCGCCAGTGAGCCGAAGATGACCTCGGTGGTGAACAGCGTGCCGAGGCCGATCACCACGCCAGCGAACGCGAAGAGAAGCACCGGCGTGAACATCGCTCCGCCGAACTTCTGGATCTTTTGCATCATGAGCGGGCTTCCTCCTTTCCTGTACGAGTCGTCCGGACAGGCGAACCCGGACGTCTTCCTCTGACGATAACCTGCATCCCCCCTGCTCAGACACGCAGCCGGCTATAACGTGCCAAACATGTTCGTACAAGTTATGGCCATAGTATGCTTTTCTTGTTCGTACAAGTCTAGGCTCAACGGGGAACGCCCCGCGAACGGTCGGATTTCTCCGGTGAGCGTTTATCTTGTTCGTACAAGTTTGGTAGGTATTCGCGCTGCTCGATAGGGGCGCATCGCCGACGAGGGAGCGACGGGGCCGGAGCCCCTGCCGGCATGCGGCCCAACCGTCTCCCGCACAGAGACCGCGTGCCCCGGGCATTCCGAACTGTCTCCCGCGCTGAGGATACGGTATGCCATGACGCTGTTTCGGTCGCTTTCCGCACTTGACGCCGCGGGCCGCGGCGTTGATCGGAAGCCCCCGCCCGTTCGTTTTCCGGGCGGCGGCGACGAACGGGGGGGCTCCGCCCGTTCATTTTCCAGATCATGGTAGAAAAACACCGTTTGGGGGAGGGTCGCTCGGCGCGCCGTCCCGACACATGCTGACGTCTTGTCTGCTTTGGATGATATGTCCGCTACAGACGCGCCGGTTCTCGATCCGGTACGCCCTCGGCGGCCCGATTCTGCCGTCCGGGAAGCCGGTTCGCGCCCGGGAAGCGGGAAAACCGCCTCCGACCGACGGATGCCCCTCCCCCAAACGGCGATTCTCTGCCTTGCTCGGAAAAACGAACGTACAGTCTCCGGAGATCCGGCGGAAACGACCCGGAGCTATCCCGCCTGACGCCGCAGCGCGGTCTCGTGATAGGCGAAGAAGCCCGGGCGCTGGCGCGACACGGTGTATTCGATCATGACGCCGTCCGCGTCGAAGGTATGCGACCGCATGACGCCCACGGCGTTGAACTCGCCGAGGTCGATGTACTTGTAGTCGCTCTCCGTCGCCGCCTCCACGGTTATGGTGCGCTTGCTCGTCCCGATCTTCATGCCGAGCTCGCCTTCCAGGTAGGCGTAGACCGAGTCGGAGATGATATCGAGCGTGAGCCCGGGCACCTCCTCGGACAGGTAGAAGCTCTCATCGGTCGAGATGCGCATGCCGTCCGCGCGGCGCGCGCGCATGATATGGGTGAGGCTGCTCCCCACGGCGAAACCCGTCATCTCCGCGAGCTCGTCGTCGGCGACGATCTCCTCGAGCAGCACGGCATCGGTATGGGGCGTGAACTTCAGACGGGCGGCGAGCTCGTTGAATGTCTCCAAGCCGTTGTAGCCACTGATATCGTGCAGAACGGGGTTACGGATCACGCGGACGCCCTTACCCTGCTGGGACTGGACGTACCCGTCCTCCGCGAGCATGCGCAGCGCACGGCGCACGGAGCTGCGCGAGCATCCGAACCGGCCGGTGAGCTCAGCCTCAGAGGGCAGGAACGATTGGTACGCGAAGGTCCCGTCCTCGATGTTCCCCTTGAGGGCGCGATAGATATCCTGAAATACAGACTTGGGCATGAATCCACCTATTCGAACAACTTGTTCTCCCCAGTATACCCCGTCGGCATATCGAACCGATCGCCCACCCTGCGGAACCTGTTGCGAAACGGCGCCTTCAACCCGATCGAACATGCAGCGGCAGCACGCCCCGGCATGATCGGGCCCCTGCAGACGACGCGCCGCCGAATCGGCAGGACGGCATGAGCCGGAGCGCCGCCGAATCGTCAGGGCGGCGCGAGCCGGAGCGCCGCCGACTCGGTGAAGCCCCTGGGCGGATGAGCCCTTTTCCGTTTCCCGGAAAGCGGCCGGACGAGTCGTCCGGGCACACCTATGCGGACTCGGCCCGCACGCTGGGGCAGATGTCCGCAAGCGGGCACTCCCCGCACCGCGGCCGGCGCGCGTCGCAAATCTCCCTGCCCAGCATGATCCACTGATGGTTGACGTCGTTCCAGTACTCGCGCGGCAGGATCTTGAGCAGATCCCGCTCGGTCTTAAGCGGCTCCTTCTCATGCGTCTTGGGCGAGAGCTTGAGCCGGTGCGCGATGCGGTTCACATGCGTGTCGACCGCGATGCCCTCCACGATGCCGTACCCGACGTTCAGCACGATGTTGGCGGTCTTGCGCCCGACGCCCGGAAGCTTCACGAGCTCCTTCATATCCGCGGGGACCTGCCCGCCGTAGTCCGCCGCGATCATCTGGGCGCACTCGACGCAGTGCTTCGCCTTGGTCTTGTAGAACCCCAGGGACTTGATGACCTCGGCGATCTCGGCCGGGGTCGCCCCCGCCATGGCCTCCGGCGTGGGCCAGCGGCGGAAGAGCTCCGGCGTCACCTTGTTCACCTGGGCATCCGTGGTCTGCGCGGACAGCAGGACCGAGATGACCAACCTGAACGGGTTCTCGTGGTCCAGGAAGCACTCGACCGGGCCGTAGCGCTCGTTCAGGCGCCGGCACACCTCGATCGCGCGCTCGCGCTTCGCGGCATTCGTCTCTCGTGGCATTATGCGTCCTCCCCGTTCAGATCATCTGCCGACCCGTCGCGGTCGGCGCCATCGACCTCCGCGCCGCCTCCCCGTGCGCCGGAAGCGGTTCCAGCGGATGCCGCACCCTCGGCCCCCGCGTGATGCCCGCGCGCGTCGTCAGGTGACGAGTCATCCGCGCCGCCCGCTTCCCCGATGCCGAAAGCGTCGGCCGGCAACGGCAACGGGCCCTCGTCCAGCGCATCGACCTGCAGGGGCGCCGCGCCCTCGCCGAGGATGCGGGCGAGCTCGTCCTCGTCCCCCATCGCGGTCACGGAGCGCAGGCGCCGCTCGATCGCACGGGTGCGCGTGGTCATGAGGGTCTCCACCGTGTTCCCAGCGCGGTTGATCTGGTCGTAGGCCTTCTGCAGCGCGGCCTGGTACCGCGGGAGCTCGGCCTTGACCGCCGAGAGGACCTTCTGGATCTCGTCCGCCCGGCGCTGGAAGGCGAAGCTCTGGTAGCTCATCTGCAGGCTGCTCAGGATCGCCGCCATGGTGGACGGCCCCGCGACGCTCACCTGGTGGTCGCGCTGCAGGCCCTCGACGAGCCCCGGCATGTCCACCACCTCGGCGTACAGGCCCTCGAACGGCAGGAACATGATGGCGAAGTTCGTGGTCTGCGGTACCGAGAGGTACTTCTCGGAGATGTCCCTCGCCTCCACCCTGATGCGCTGCTCGAGCTGCCTTCGCGCGGCGGCGACCGCATCGGCGTCCCCCGTGTCGATTGCGGCGCGCAGGTGCTCGTAGGCGTCCCCGGGGAACTTGGCGTCGATGGGCAGGAGGACCGGCTCGCCGCCCTCGACGGGGATCCTCACCGCGTACTCGACGCGCTCCGAGCTCCCCGGCTTGGTGACCGCGTTCTGCACGTACTGCTCGGGAGCGAGGATATCGGCCAGGATCGCGCCCAGCTGGACCTCGCCCAGGATGCCGCGCGTCTTGACGTTGCCGAGGACGCGCTTGAGGTCCCCCACGCCCGCGGCGATCCCCTGCATGTCGCCGAGGCCCTTGTAGACCGCCTCGAGCTGGTCGCTCACCTGCTTGAACGACTGCGACAGACGGCTGTCCAGGGTGCGCTGGAGCTTCTCGTCGACGGTGGCGCGCATGCGGTCGAGCTGCCGCTCGTTATCGGAGCGGATCGCCCCCAGCTGGCGCTCCACCGCGGTGCGCACCTCTCCCAGGCGCACGTCGGAGACCTCGCGGCTCTGCTCGAGCTGGGCGGCGAGCTCCCGGCGCAGCTCGTCCATCTTGGCGGAGGCGCGGCCGAACTCGCGGCCGAGCGCCTCGTGCCGCTCGCGGTCGAGCGCCGCCGCCCCGGACGCGTGCTGGGTCAGCGCAGCCACGGAGGCGCCCATCCGGGAGAGCGCCCCGCCGAGCGCATCGAGCGATGCGGAGGCGCGCGCCAGCTCCTCGCGCGCCTCGCGCAGCTCCGCCCCGTGCTCGCGCTGAGCGCGCAGGAGCCTGAGCATGAGCAGGAGGGCGGCGACGGAGCACCCTGCGACGAGGGCGGCGATCGCGATGGCTGTCGTCAGCATGAGCTCCATGTGGCCCCTTCCGTACCGTTCGTCACGACGGCGCCGTCCGCGGGGACGGCGCTCGGCGGCGCGCGCCGGGTCGCGCCGGACAGGACCCGCCGGCTTCCCCCGGGCCGGACCCGCCGGCCGCCACACGCGCGCCCATGGCCGCCATTATAGTATGAGGCCCGACGCCATCCCCTGCAGCCAGCCGTGCACGCGCTCCCACATGGCGGCGAGAAGACCGGCGACCTCCTCGGGGGACGCCCCGCTCAGGATGCAGGTCAGCACGTAGGATGCCAGGAACGCAGCGACCAGGACGACCGGGACCAGCGCGGCGACGCCGAGGGCCCTCAGCGCGCCCAGCCGCCGGCGACGGCGCGCGCGGCGCCTTCCGTAGGCGATCTCCTCGCGGTACGCCTCGCGCCCGATCTCCCCGGCATCGTACCCGGAGCGCGCGGGGGACGCAGGCGATGGCACACGGGCCTCATCGACCGCGCCCGCCCCGCCGCCGAACGGCCCCCGCCGGACACGCGGGCGGCGCCGGAGCCCGAAGCCCGACGGCTCGTCCAGATCGTCGCCGAAGACGCGCATGAGGGAGGAGGGGCGCGGCGACCCCGCCGCGAGGCGGTCCCCCGGCGGACGCGAGAAGCGGTCCGGCGCGTGCTGGGCGGACTCGATAAACAGGTTCATGGTGCAAGCCTCCGTTCAGGGGCGTGCACGAAAGAGGGTGGGTCCATTCTGAAGGGCCGCCCCGCACCCGTCAAGGCCGGTGCGCGGTCGCGTGCCCCGCCGCGCGCTACGCGGCTCGCTGCGCATCGAGCACGCGGCGGATCAGCTCGTCTACCTCGAAATCGAACAGACCGCCCGCCGGCAGCTGCGCGACGACGGCGCCCTCGGCCTCCGGATGCCCCCGGCGCGCGAGCTCGCCGCGCACATAGGCGGCGGGGTCGGCCAGGCGCGCCCGGGGATCGGCCGTGACCTGCCACAGGTCCGTCGCGTAGAGCCACCAGGTGCGGGCGAGGTGGTCGACCACCGCACGGGCGCACGGCGCCACCGCGGCGGCGACGGAATCGGTCAGGTCGCTCGCGACCGTGGTGCCCACCTGGACGCCGAAGCACTGGGCCCCCGCGCACGCGGTCCCCATGAAGCGGGCCCGCTCCCAGATGTCGATCAGTCGCTCCTCGTGGAGCGGCACGAGCCCCGCCTGGGCGAGGTCCTCGGCCGTGAGCGGCAGGAGGGCGCCCGCCTCCGCCCCCGTCCCGTCGACCGCGCCGACCATGACGGCGCCCTCGCACGCCATGAGGTCGCTCACCACCGTGAGGCCGAGCGCCATGCGGTCAACCACCTCGACGCCCGCGGGGAACATGTAGCGCTCCCGCAGATACCGCGCGACGGCGGGTCCGAACCCGTCGTCGCCGCGAAACCCGTTGCCCACGCAGATGATCGAGACCCTCATAGCTCCGCCCCTTCGTAATGCTGCCAATATGGACAAATGTACGAAGGCAGGCGGGCGGGCGCAAGAACGGGGGACGTCCTTTCGCCCCACCGGTCGCCAGACGTCGGCAGCTGACGGGAACGCGGGGGTCCGGGTGCCCGCCTCACCGGCATCCGACGGGGACGCGGGGGTCCAGGTGCCCGACGCGCCGGCATCCGACGGGGCACGGGCCCCGACGCCGGGGGCCCGACGCGGCCACGGGCCCAGACGTGCCGGCATCCGACGCGGCCACGAGCCCAGACGCGCCAGCACCCGGCGGCGATCCGAACCCCGCCGCACCGACAACCCGTGGCGTCACAGGACGCCTCCGAACTCGCCGCGCCTCCGCGCCCGCCGCGTCCCCGAACCCGCCGCGTAACAGGAAACGGCCGCCCGCGGATGCGGACGGCCGTCGACAGCGAGGTGGGAACGGCGCCTAGTAGTTGACGACGTGCTCCTCGAAGTAGCTCTGCGGGTGGTTGCACACGGGGCACAGCTGCGGGGCGGTGGGGCCGACGTGCAGGTGGCCGCAGTTGCCGCACTTCCACACCTTGACGCCCTCGCGGGTGAAGACCTCGCCCTTCTCCACGCGCTCGGCGAGCTTGAGATAGCGCTCCTCGTGAGCCTTCTCGACGGCGCCGACGCCGCGGAACTTGGCGGCGATCTCCTTGAAGCCCTCCTCGTCCGCGGTCTTGGCGAACTCGTCGTACATGGTGGTCCACTCGTAGTTCTCACCGGCGGCGGCGTCCTTCAGGTTGGTGAGGGTGTCGGGCACCTCGCCGCCGTGCAGGTACTTGAACCAGAGCTTCGCATGCTCGGACTCGTTCAGGGCGGTCTCCATGAAGATGTTGGAGATCTGGACGTAACCGTCCTTCTTGGCCTTGGAGGAGTAGTAGCGGTACTTGGTGTGGGCCTGGGACTCGCCGGCGAAGGCGGTCTCGAGGTTCTTCTTGGTCTGGGAGTTCTCGAAGTCCATTGGTGTTCCTCCTTGCGTGTCGTAGCCACCGGGCGTTCGCGCTCGGTGACCTTATTGTAAATGATTCCTAATAAGAAACCATCTACCCTACCGGTTCTATACCCAACTCCACCGTCGCTACATACCGCGTCACCCATGGCAAACGGCAGACGGTCTCCACGCAGGCGCCTCGGCGGGATGCGCGGGCCTTCCACGCGGACGCTCAAGCGGGATGTCCGAGACGGGGCCGCCGGGCAGACCGGCAGCGCTCCTCGCAGCGCGAAGCATCTGCGTGCGCGCATACCGTTGTTTACCGGAAGACAGGAAGCTCCCCGCGCGGAGCGCCCGTATCAGGCGATCGACCAGGTCCCGTCGGCTTCGCGCGCGAACCCCTCCCGCACGAGATCAGCCAGGATGGACGAGACGGTCTCGGCGGGCACCGCATCGCGGCCCGCAGCGCGCTCGAGGCCGTCAACCCCGTCGCGGACCTCCTCGAGCGTGAGCCCCGCCGCGCCGGCGGACTGGGCATCGAGCAGCATGCGCACGATGTGGGCGCGCTTCTGGCGCCGCGAGCCCTCGAAGCGCGACTGGCGCGTGTACGAGCTGGACCGACGCGACGGGTTCGGCACGGCCCGCTTCAGCCACGCGCCGTAATCCAGCATGGCGTAATACCAGGACCGGGGCGTGTCGTCGGCGTCCTGCGGGACGGCGAACAGGGAGGGCTCGGCGTCGGCTACCCCCTCCCCCCGCGCGGCTCCGGGAGCATCCGGGCACGTGGCGCGGACGAGCGGCGTCAGCTCGCGGTCGGGGACGCCCGGGACGTCCGGGAAGAGATGATGCAGCATCACGGCGCGCACGTTGGTCTCGAGGTAGACCCCGGGGAGGTCGAAGGCGAAGGCCCGGATGCCCTGAGCCGTGGCGGGCCCGATCCCCGGCAGCGCCTTGAGCTCGTCGGCGTCCCGCGGGAACACGCCGTCGCGATCGCGCGTCACCGCCTCGGCGGCGGCCTTCAAGGCGAGCGCCCTGCGGTTGTAGCCCATCCCCTGCCATGCGGCCAGCACCTCGGAGGTCGGTGCGGCCGCGAGCGACTCGACGGTCGGGAAGCGCTCCAGCCACTCCGGCCATCGCGTGAGCACGCGGGCGACCTGGGTCTGCTGCAGCATCACCTCGGACAGCCAGATCCCGTACGGGTCACGCGTGCGGCGCCACGGGAGGTCCCGGTAGCGTTCTGCCCCCTCGCGGCGCACCAGCATGCGGAACTGCTCGATATCGGGCACATGGGCTCCTTGTCGACGGAAGACGGGGCGCTCGCCCCGCGCGGAATCGAAATAACGGCTAGGCGGTCTTCCCGCACCCTTCGCACGATACGTAGGACGTGAAGGCCGAGCGGTCCGCGAACTTCGGGTCGACCGCGGGCGCGCGCCTGCAGTTGACGACGTCATCCAGCGTGACCGAGTCCAGATAGCTGTTGACGAGCGCCTGGGTTCCCGCCCAGATGGGGTGATAGCAGCACTCCGGCTGCCGGTAGCACGCCCCCTCCGGCGTCATGCAGTCGTTCATGATGAGCGGCCCTTGGACCGCCTCGACGATCTGCCTGATGGTCACCTGCGCCGGATTGACCTTGAGCCGCATGCCGCCGCGGACGCCGCGCAGGCTCTCGATGATGCCCGCTTGGACGAGCCCGTGCTGGATGGAGCGCGCGAAGGAATAGGGGACGCCCACCTCCTCGGCGGCGGTCCGGACGGACAGCAGGCTCCCCGGATCCTTCGCCAGCATGGAGAGCATGCGGAGCGCGTAATCGGTCTTCCTGGAGATGTCCATCTCTACTCCTTGCGCATACCGTTCGCCGCCGTCCGCACCGGGAGGCGATCGCGGGAACACCGCAGGATAGGGCATACACACAAGCCGCCCGTCTGCGAGAAACGTGAGCATAACTATACACCCGCGGGGCGCGTCCGTTCGCATGCCATGCACGCTCACGAGTATTGCCCATTCACGGATACCGGGACGTGCGGGGCTTGCCTATACGGGAATGTCGGGGCCGCGGAGCTGCGAACGCGGTCCCGGGCATGCCGCGGGCCAGCCGGGCGTGAAGCATCCGGTTTACCCGGGCGGCCAGCTTGGCGACGAAACGAATCCTCGATCTGGTTCGATTAACTATATACCCAGACAACTGGTGCTCTACATGTGAATGAGAAAATGACCCCTCCCCCGATGGAAACCGAGGCATGAAAAAGTATTCCATCGAGGCGGGCGGCGGCAAGACAAGGCGCGACGTGTTCCGCCTAAAGATCGAGCATGTACCTCGATCCAATGAAGTACTGGCGACCGATATAGACCGGTCGGTCATCCTGATCGAGCGCGTACGTCGCTATGTACAGCAACGGCTCACCCTTTGAAACCTGCAGCAAGCCGGCCTTAGAGCTTGATGCCCCAACAGACTGTATGAGTACGCGCGAGTTCTTAACCGGTCGACGACCGTACAGCTCGTTCATAAGCTGATAGATCGATTCACTTTCAAGCTGCACGATCGCCAGCTCCTTGTTTTGGCTGTAGGGCAAATACATGTTCTCCTCAAAGATAGGAATGTCGCTCGCCGTGCGAACACGTTTGATGTGCAAGACGAGCTCTCCTTCCGAAAGACCGAAAAAATCGCTCTCATCAGGCTTCGGCAGCACGATCTCCCGCTTCACCAAACGGGCTCCGGACTCTCGCCCATTGTGGCGACAGATATCCGTGAAGCTTTCAGGAAGCCCGCCCTGCAAAAGGCGACGCCGCATGCGCGGGGCACAGACAAAGGTGCCGAGCCCACGGCGCTTAACAAGATAACCCTCCGTGCTCAAGTCCTCAATTGCGCGCCGCACGGTGATGCGGCTCACGTTGTACTTCTCGGAAAGCTCTGACTCGGTAGGGATCTTCTCGTTCGGCTTATAGACGCCGTCCTCGATTAAGGCCTTTATGTCATCGAAAATCTGTCGATAAAGCGGCATTTCAGTCTGGCGCACGTTTTGCTCCTCGTTCCGCACACTCCGCGCCAATAGACGCTGTTCAAGGAACTTGGCACAGCTTTGGCGTTTCTGCTGCCTGTTTCTGGGTAAAGGGTACTATACATCTATAACTTATTTGCTAGAAATAATCAATTAAATCGATATCATTGGAATAAACCCCCTTAACAGAGCGGCTGGACCCCCGGGAAAGGACCCTGAAGACCCCGGGCAGAGGGCTCGAACTCCCAAATTCGAGCCTCCATCAAGCAACCCAACGAGCCCTTGAGCCATGACGGACATCGGGCCGTGGCGCTGAGCCCCTCGCGAGGCGCCCGTCCCGCTCCCCGCGCTCGACCGTTCACGCCAGCGCGCCACCCGAAATTCCGAGAAGAACGACAGGCTAATTGCTGGATTTTGTCTCCATCTGCTTGATGAATGGCGTTCGATGCGTCGCGCGCAGCACGTCACGCCGACTGATACTAAAAAACGAGGAAGGGACGTCAACGGCGCCCCTTCCTCGCTCATACCGCATAGCCCGAAGTGGATTTCGGTCTAGGCCGCAGCCTCGGTGATGCCCAAACGGAGAAGCTCCGCATCGAGCAGATCGATGTCGGCCTGGTCGAGCTGCCATTCGAACGTGGCGCAGTTCTCTTCCGCCTCGTGAACGTTGCGGACGCCCGTGAGCGCCGTGGTGACGAAGCTCTTTTGCGTGCTCCAGTTGATCGCAATCTGAGCGAGCGGCTTTCCGTACTTCTCGGAAACCGTGTCCATCGTCTTCAGGAACTCCTGGATCTTCGAGAACATCGGCTCATGGTAGAACGGGTAGAAGGTGTTGCGGAAATCGTTCTCCGCAAAGTTCGGCTTCTCGCGAATCGAGCCGGTCAGGATACCCGAGCCCAGCGATCCCCACGTCATGACGTCGATGTCATGCTCCTCGCACCATTTGAGCTGGTCGATAGCAGACTGGTTGACCATGGAGAACGGCAGCTGGACGATATCGATGTCGGCATATTCGGAAGCCTGGGCAATATAGTCGGTGTCGACATTGCACAGGCCGATCATCTTGACCTTGCCCGCCTCCTTGAGGCCCTGGACATAGCTCATCGTATCCTTGATGGGCGTGCCGAAATCATCGGGCCAGTGCATGAGGTAGATATCGAAGTAATCCGTACCGAGGCGACGAACCGAATCTGCGAACTCACGCTCGATGGACTCCGGTGTGCTCTTGTGGACGCCCTTACCGTCCTCGATATACGACCCGAACTTGGTGGCGAGAACGATCTTGTCTCGGTCGAGGCCCTGCATGGCCTTGCCGACAACCTCCTCGGAATGGCCGGACCCGTAGATAGGGGCCGTATCGATCAGGTTGACGCCGCCCTCGAGCATCGCACGAATGGCACGAATCGACTCGGCATCATCGACCTCTCCATAGCTCGCTCCCAGGGAGTTGGCACCGCCGATGGCCCATGTGCCCACCGTGATGGCGGAAATATCGACCCCGGACTTCTTCATAGTCTTGTAGCGCATGATTACTTCTCCTCCTGGCAAATCACACTGATACGGAACATGCCCGGCTCGCAAGCGCGCTCAAAGGCGTGCTGGATCTCGTCGAGCGGAATCTTCTCCTCGACCAGCTCGGAGAAGTTGGCGACCCCCATGTTGATGAGGTTGGCCGCCTCTTTGAAATCGACATAGTCCGCGCCATAGGTGCCGACGATCACCATGCGGCGGTAGTGGACCGTGTTGGGATCGAGCTCCCACTTGGGCGCCGGATAGCCCGCAGCGAAGATGAGCAGGCGGCCGCGCTTCTCCTTGAGCATGTCGATGGCCTGCGCGTATGCGCCGGAAGCGGCAACGGCAACGATGACGCCGTCGGCGCCCTTGCCGCCCGTGAGCTCCTTGACCTTCTCGACCGGATCGCACGCGGAGACGTCGATGGCCTCAAGCCCCAGCCTGCGGGCGGCCTCGAGCTTCTTGGGCATCATCTCGGTGATGAGCACGCGGCAACCGTGTGCCTTGGCAACGAGGGCGTTCAGGATTCCCATGGTGCCCGCGCCGATAACCACGACCGTATCCCCGAAGTCGCAGCCGAAGCGACGGAACCCGGCGCAGCAGGTGCCCAAAGGCTCGAGGAGGGCGGCGGTAGAGGGGTCGATGCCCTCATCGATCTTGTAGCAGGCGACCTCGTTGACAATCGTGCGCTCAGCGCAGCCCGCATTCCCGAAATAGCCGTCGGGATTGGGATGATCGGCCCCCATGAGGTGAGGGCACTCGCTTGTGCGGCCCTCGCGGCTGGGAATGGTATACGGATCGTAGTGATAACCACTCGCCACGTAATCGCCAACCTGCACGCTCGAGACCTCGGAGCCCACTTCCTCGACGATGCCGGCCCACTCGTGACCGAACACAAGCGGAAGAGGACGGTTGGTGCGGGCGCCGTTGAAGACACCGTACTCAGACGTGCAGATGTTGTCCGCAAGGATGCGCACGAGGACCTCATGGCTTCCAACCTCGGGAAGCTCTCGGTCGACGAGCTCCGCTTTGCCTGCCGCACGAAGAACCGCAGTTTTAACTAGCATGTCTACTCCATTTCTCATTATCTATCGGGGCCTACCTCGCATCGGCGACGCGCACGCGACGCAGGCACGCTGCTATCGAACCCGAATATCGCGCGCGTGCTTCACCACAAGGTCGAGCACCAGCCAGTCCGAATCCTTGAGGCCGCACGTCCTGCACGCGAACGAGCGGATCGCCTCATCGTCCTCGAGGGCCTCGTTCTGCTCTTCCGCCAAGCGGAGCAACCCGTATGCGATACCGCGCGCAAGGTAGAGCGGCACGATGCCGTGCTCCACGCACATAAGGGCAGGACCGACGAAACGGTTTTCCCGAGAGAGCTTCTCGGCCGTGCCCGCCATCACGCGGTCGACGGGATCCTTCACGTCGGCGTCGAGCTTGGCCATGATGAACGCGACCCATTCCGCATCCTCCTCCTCATCGAAGGAGTACTCCTGAAGAATCGCCGCGTGTGCCTCGTCGAACGCCCCCGTGATGTTTGAGCGGATCCACGGGTCCCGGTAGCAGTCGCAGATGTAGCGCAGTCCCTGGTGAACGCCCATGAACGCCGACATCGCATGTAGCATGTTGCCGCAATAGACCTTGCGATAGATATGGCCCTGGGCGCCGTGGACATACGAGACGTGCTCCACTGCGATGCGCGGCCCCACCCACGCATCGGCATCGATCTCAAGGCCGGGGTTGGCGGACACCACGACCTGCCAGGGATTTGCCCCCGGCTCGCTCGGCATGCCCGCGGCGAGCACCATGACCTGGCACACACCGACCATCCGGTCGAAATAGGCGCGCTCGTCAACCGTCAGCTCCGCCTCGATATACCCGCGGACCTTTGCGGGCGCACCCAGCGCGTTGACGCACAGCAAGATGTTGAGCGGGCGCTCGCAACCGGCCTCGCAGCGGCAGCGGATCGCTCGGGCCATCGCATGGGAGATGCTTTCGAAGGCACCTTCGTACACGCAGCAGGCGGCGATATCCACCTTGTCGCTGAGCAGCTCAACGATGTCCTCGTCATCGGTGGCATCCACGATATCGAACGCATCGATACGCGTCGTCTCATCGATGGCGTGCCCGTCGGTCACACGGGCATCGTAATAACCCTGGGCTTTGAGCTGGCGCATACCCTCGACGTACCTGTCGTACAGATGCAGCTTCCAGCCCTCGTTTGCAAAAAGGAGTCCCACGACACCGCGGCCGATCTTTCCAGCGCCGAGGATCGCGATTTCCTTAATCATGCTATCGACCCCATTCCCATGGACTAGCCGATGATGCCGAGCAGGGACAGGACCACGCCGATGGCGAGGATGCCAAACAACATCGGGACCATACCGACCTTCTTGCTGCGCAGCAGCGCATAGCAGATCAGCACGAGCGCCAGGGGCAGCATCTTGGGCATGACGCCATCCAGCAGGGCCTGAAGCGCCGTGGGATCGGTGTCGCCGGCACCGCCGAAGGTGATCGGGGTGGTCAGGGCGACGTTGGTCGCCGTCATGGCGCCGATGGCAGCCAGACCGATAACGCTTGCGGCATAGGAGATCTTCTCCATGATGCCCGAGGACGCTGCCTCGTCCAAGAACCTCGTGCCCATGGTGTAGCCCATCTTGAGCGTCCACCAGCGGGCGATGACCTGAGGAATATTGAAGATCAGGAAGAACAGCACCGGGCCGGCGAAACTGCCCTGCATGCACAGGTCGATCGCGACCGAAACCGCGACAACGCGCAGCGTCGAATGGAAGATGGTGTCACCCACTGCGGAAAGCGGTCCCATGAGCGCCGTCTTCACGCCGGTGATGGTCGAGGTGTCGAAATCCTCGCTTTGGGCGTTCCGCTCCTCCAGGGCAAGCGTCACGCCCATGGGAAGACCGCTTACATACGGAGTGACGTTGAAGTACTCGTTCATATGACGCTCGTAAGCATCGACGAGCTTCTTGTCGTCATCCTTATAGATCTTCTTGAGCGCCGGGATCATGGCATTGGTGTATCCGCTGTGCATCTGGCCGGGATAGTCGTTCATGCCGTTCAGATGGATGGCGCGACGGAAAACGTTGGCAAGATCCTTGTTGGAAAGAGCGCCGCCCCGCTTCTCGTTAGAACTCATTGTCGTCCTCCATATCTACCGTCGAAAGGCTGGCGTTCTTCTCACCGCGCGCATTGATGATGAGCAGCACGGCGGCAGTGGCGAGAAGCGTCACCGCGATGGTGGGCATGCCAAGGTAGGCCGTGAAGATGAAGCCCACGAAGAACCACGGGGCGAGCTGCTTGTCCATCACCATGGTGAGCAGCAAGCCGAAGCCGACCGCGGGAAGGAGGTTGCCGGCCGCGTTGAGCGCGTTGATGACATTGGTGGGAATAGCCGCCACGGCCGCCTCCATAGCGGTGCTCCCGAAGAAGACGGCAGCGAAACCGATGAGGAAGTACAGGCCGAAGGTACCGATCCAGCTGCCCGCCCAGAACAGGGCTCGCGCGGCCCCATCGTTTCCGTGAGAGAGCTGAGACTTCATGGCCTCGGCGAAGATGTTGTTGATGAACTTGCACAGCACGTACGCGAAGCCGCCGATAAGGGCCAGCGGAACCGCGAACGTCGTGCCGATGCCGGCGCCCGCACCTGTCAGGATGGCGAACGCGGTGGAGATGCCGGCGGCCGTACCGCCATCGGGAGAAACAGCCGCACCGATGGGGAACGAGCCCAGAAAGACGATCTCGAGCGTCGCACCGATGATCGTGCCTGTAGCAACGTCGCCGAGCACCAGGCCGACCAGCGCTCCCTCGACGATAGGCCTATTGAGCATGCAGTAGCCGAAGAAGTAATCCATCTTGCACAGGCCTACCACCAGGCCAGCAAGCAATGCCGAAACAAACACTAGTATTCACGTCCCTTCAAGGTGGTTAGTGAACTTGTGAGCACCGCGTACGGATGCTCGAAGTACGAAGATTTCGTCATCTCAAGCGCGCAGTCCCCTGAATAGCCCCCTGCTTTCAGCTGTTTCAGGATCTCTACCGGATTGAGACTACCCGCCTGGTCACCCCATCCCACATGGGCGGGGTCACATGGGTTGAGGTTGGTGAGGTGGACGTATCCGATATCGGAGCCGAACGCATCAAGCCAAGCCGCCAAGCTCTCACCGTTTCGCACGATAGTCCCGGTATCCAACGTGACCGTCAGGCTCGTCCTCCCCACCTCGTCCACAATGCCCGCAACGTCTTCGAGACTCGAAACGAGTCGATACGGACGGCGTACGAGGGGCTCGATTGAAACCGTCATGCCCGCGTCGGCCGCCATATCGCAAATCCGTCGCACAGCCAGCACAAGGGCCTCGCGGGCTTTCTGTCGGTCCGAGTCGAGCGGCGTCCAGCCGCCGTTGATCGAGATGCGCTTTGTGCCGAGCACCTGACCGAGCTTCACGATATTCCGGTAATAGCCGAGCGTGAGCCTCTGGGTTGCCCTGTCGAGCGACGCCAGATTGTATGCCTTGGGATTCGACTGTTCCGGAGTCAGCGTGCGTACCCGCAGACCCGATTCGGAACAGCTCGATGCCACCTCGTCGAGGTTGTACACATCCCATGCATCGATGTTGACGTGGTTATTGCAAAGCCAGAGATCGACATCGAGAGCGCCGACGGCCGAGACATCATGACAGAAGGTGGCAAACGACCAGTAACGCCAGATCTGATTGGTGGGAAGAAAACGGAGCATCGTGAACCCTCAACCAATAGGGGCTGCTAAGCCTTGTTCACGCAGCCAAAGACCTCCATGTAGTGCATGAGGGCCTTCTTGTAAGCTTCGGCGCCGATCTCGTTATACTGGCACGCGTTGATCTTCTTCTTGTCCGGATCGACATCGGGCGCATAGTCGGCGTCCATGACATCCTTGATGGCCAGGTTCGAAGCCTGGGAAAGGTCGGTCCAAAGATTGACCTTCTGGATGCCGCACTCGATGGCGTGCGCAATCAGATCGTCACCCGTACCGGACCCGCCGTGGAGCACGAGCGGGACGTCCACACTCGAAGCGATGGTCTGCAACAGCTCGTACTCAAGATGAGGCGTGCCCTTATAGGCACCGTGGGAGGTACCCACGGCCACCGCCAGGCAGTCGACGCCCGTCTCCTCCACGAACGACGCGGCCTCGTCGGGATGCGTCAGACCGGCATCGCGCGTCTCCTCGTACTCGTTGCCCTGACCGACGTGGCCAAGCTCAGCCTCGACCGAAACGCCCACCGCATGGGCAATCTTCACGATTTCCTTCGACTCGGCTACATTTTGCTCATACGGCAGCGTGGAACGGTCGACCATCACGGAGCTGAAGCCAGCACGGATGGCGCGGATCAGGTGCTCGAACGGGCCGCCGTGATCCAGATTGAGCGCAAAGGGCACGTTCGGATAGCGACGCTCGTAAAAGCGAGCAAGCTCACCCATCTCCTCGATACCGAAGACACCCGGGCAACCGAGAATAACCGGGGCGTTCATCTCGTCGGCCGCCTGCAGGCACGCCTCCATGGTGAACCGGCTGAATACGTTCGGAGCCGGAATGCCGTAATGGCCCTTCTTGGCCTCCTGCAAGAGCACATGCATCGGTTCCAACATTGCTTTGCCTCCCTTTCTCTGAAAGCATTTCATCGGCTTCTTGAAGGGAAAAGAGATAGGACTACCCATCGCCACGCGCTTTTGTTTTCACACGCGGTTTGCCTTCAAGAGTCCGCGAGCCGCTCGCGGACGCCGTTGTTGCATATCTACTTACTTGTAGATGGTCTTTTTCTCTGTGGGCACCTGCTGGATCCCCAGCTCAATACCGCGATCGGCGAGCTCGTGCAGCATCTCTTCCTCCTCGGGGAGCAGGAAGATCGCTTGATCGACCTGACGCGTACCCGGACGGTTCTTGATGCCGCCCAGATTGACGCTATTGATCTCAGGGATCGCATCGCAGATCTTCTTCGCATCCGCCACGCTGCCGGTCACGATGAACAGGTTGTACTTGTCCGTAACACCGCTCTTGATCGCCTTGATGCTATCCTCGATGCTCTTGATCACGAGCTTGATGCCCTGCGGCTTGGCGAGCCGCAACGTCGACATCTTGAGCTTATCTGTAGCCGCCTCATCATCAGCAACCAAAATGCAATCGGCGCCGATGCTCCGCGTCCACGAGAACGCGACCTGGCCGTGCAAAAGCCTGTGGTCGATACGGAATAGCCTTATCATGTCGCTCCCTCTTCCTGTGTTCTAGAAGCTGTCGCCCTCGTCTTCTTCGTCGCCTTCGACCAGCAAAGTATCGCACAGCACAATGTGCTCACGAGCCGCAGATACAATCCTCGGAAGGGATTCGACCAGCTCCTCGGCAGGACACATGCCTATCTCGAGAAGCAATGCGAAGTTGATACCCGTAACCAAATGAAACGGATACTCGGCGAGAAGCTGCATGAACTCGTTATTGACCGATCCCCCGAGCACATCGGTGAGCACAAGCAGCTCAGCTTTTGAGTAATCATGCTCGGATACAATGCGCCTGAACTCAGCCTGATAATCAACATCCTTGTCAACATATGCCGTGATGCACTCGATAGGACCGATATCGCCGGCAACCATCCGAAGCGAGGACAGAATGCCTTCGGAGAACCCGCCGTGCGTCACAATAACAATTCGTTTATCCACTCTTCCGCACCTCCTTTCACCCGTCATCATTCGACCCCTCGGCGCCAATCCGCCGATGAGACACGATCTCGTCCTTCTCGGTCGTCAATAGGTAATATACATCTGGTATGTTATATATGTCTGTGATAACTGTCAGTGGTAGTTTTTCGAGAGCGAACGGCAAGAGAGCGGCATACGAGCCGGGCATGAAAGATTGATTGAGGCGAAGCGCCCCTCTTGTACGTACCCGGTTGGCATTTCCCATCCATAGATGCCGCCACCAACCAGGTGCGATAGCGAGAAGAAAAGCGAAACAACATCTGTGTCGTCTCGTGATGATGAGATGGATATCCGGTCGCTTGAAACAGAATCGCCCCGAACAGTACTTCGATCGATTCGAAAGGCAAACAGGGCCAAACAGGTCCCCTGATAGCAAAACAGCCTATTCGGTTTCCCGAATAGGCTGTTCTTTGCGATGGCGGGAAGTACGGGGCTCGAACCCGCGACCTCCGACGTGACAGGCCGGCGCTCTAACCAAACTGAGCTAACTCCCCAGGCAGCTGTTCGAATTGCTTCGCTGCTGCGAGAGCTAGTATACACAGAGACGCTTCGCGTGCGCAAGAACTTTTTTGAAAAAGTTTTCGGCCCCCCTGCGGGGTACGGGGTCGGCTCCCTGCGGGGTACGGGGTCGGCTCCCTGCGGGGTACACGGTCGCGCCCCGCGAGCGCAAGGGATCACGCCCCCTGCGAGCACGGGGCCCACCCGGTCTCCGCAGCTTTTGGCGGCTCTGCGGTGTACGCCCCCTGCGGGCACGGCACCCCCCCCCGCAGGAGCACGCCCGCGCCCCGATCGCCCCGAACGGAAAAGCCGGCCCACCCGAGCCGGCTCGAAGGTCAAAACGGATCCGGTGCCCCCGGGAGCGCCCACGGACGCCGCCCGGTCTCGCAACCCCTACAGGTCGATGATCTCCACGGACAGGACGCTGCCCTCGGCGACGAGCATCCGGGCCATCGTGGCCCCGCGCCCGCCACGGGGGTACGTGGGCGAGCCGGGGTTCACCAGCCATCCGCCGCCCAGCCGCACCGCGCGCGCCCGATGCGTGTGGCCGCAGACCGCCACGTCGACGCCGCGGGAGGGCAGCTCCTCGCGGTAGTGCGCCACGGCGAACTGGAGCCCCTCGAACGTGAAGCCCGCGAGCGCTTGGACCTCGGGGCCGTAATCGTAGTACCAGTCGTTGTTGCCCAGCACGGCGCGCAGCGGCGCGATCGTCGCGAGCTCGTGGTAATCGGCCTCGGATGTGATGTCGCCCGCGTGGATGATGAGGTCGGCGCCCTCGAGGGCACCGAGAAGCGCGTCGGACAGGTGCCCGTGCGTATCCGAGATGATATCGATGCGCTTCGCGTCGCGGAGGTTCATGGGCCTCCCCTAGAGGTTGAGGGCCTTCTTGAGCGGCACGACCCGCCTGCGCGACACCGGGATCCGGTCGTCGACGCCCGTGACCCCGAGCTGGATGGCCCCCGAAGCCGCCGTCTCGACGTCCTCGACGCAGGCGAGGTTCACGATGTAGCGGCGGTGCACGCGGAAGAAGCCGAAATCGCCCAGCTTCGACTCGAACTGCGCGAGCGAGGTCGTGGACAGGTAGCGGTCGTCCTCCGTGAAGATGCAGGAGTAATCGTCCTTGGCCATGATGTAGCGGATCTGGTCGACCGGGATCAGGACCTTGCGGCCGCCTTTCTCCACGGGGATGCGCTCGATGGGCGCCTTGCTCTCGGCCACCGGCTTCACCCGCGCGAGCACCTTGGTGATCGCCTGGTCGAGCCGCGCCTCCTCGACGGGCTTGAGGAGGTAGTCGACGGCGTCCACCTCGAACGCCTCGACCGCGTGGTCGCTGTACGCGGTGACGAAGACCACCGCGGGAGGGTTCTTGAGCTTGCGGAGCGCCTCGGCGAGCTGGATGCCCGACGCCCCCGGCATGGAGATGTCCAGGAACACGACGTCGACACGGCCCTCCATCAGCATCTCGATGGCGGAGCGAACGCTCGACGCCTCGGTGATCGAGCCCATCTTGCCCGTCTGCTCCAAAAGGAAGCGCAGCTCGGAGCGTGCAGGCGCCTCATCGTCGACGATCATCGCACGTAGCATAGGCGTGACAATCCTTCCCGTAGGTCCATGCATGGCGGCGCGGCGGGTTCCTCGCCGGCGCACGCCTGCCGTCTATTCTACATCTCTCTCGGCCAGAATGCTGTTTTCCAAATCCAGCTTGAGCCGAATGGAGGTGCCGCCGCCCGGCTCGGACTCGACCGAGATGGACGAGCGGGGGCCGTAGAACCGCTCGATGCGCTCGGAGATGTTGCGCATGGCGACCCCCGCGCCGCCGCCGGAGGGCGCCGAGCGGTCCGCCGCCGCGCGCTCCGCGGGCGTGTCGGAGCCCGTGGAGAACAGCCGCGCCGCGGTCCGCTCGTCCATGCCGGCGCCGTCGTCGGCCACCTCGATGAGCACGAAGCCCTGCTCCGGCACCGAGACCGACACCTCGATGGTGAGCGGCCCCTCGTCGGTCATGCCGTGGCGCACGGCGTTCTCCACGAGCGGCTGGATGATGAAGGCCGGGACCGGGAGGTCCTGCGCGTCCGGGGCGATCTCGAAGCGCTCGCGGATGCGGTCCTCGCCGAAGCGGGCCTTCTCGAACACCAGGTAGCGGCTCGTCTGCGCCACCTCGCGCGAGACCGGGATCAGCGAGCCGGAGTTCTCGAGCGTGGCCCGGTAGAAGGAGGAGAACTCCCGCAGCAGCTCGCGGGCGCGCAGCGGCTCGGTGCGCGTGAGCGACGCGATGGTGTTCAGGGTGTTGAACAGGAAGTGCGGGTTGATCTGCGCCTGCAGGGCGCGCAGCTCCGCCCGGGCGGTGAGCTCGTCTTGCAGCTCGAGCTCGTGGATGGCGAGCTGCGTGGACAGCAGCTCGGCGAAGCCGGAGGCGAGCGCGTACTGCGTGCGGTTCACGTCATGGCTGCGCCGGTAGTAGAACTTGAGGGTCCCCACGGCCTTGTCGCGCACCTTGAGCGGGACGATGATGCCCGCCGGGATCGCCCGGTGCTCGGTGCGCTCGCTGCGCACGTCGACCATGTGCGTGAAGGACTGGGCGACCCCGTGGTCGAGCACGTAGCGCGTGGCGGGCGTGTGGATGGGGGATCCGGGCGGGAAGTCGACCTCGAGCTCGCCCACGCAGGCGAGCACGTGCTCCTCGTCGGTCACGGCGATCGCCATGGCGCGCGTCTCGGGCAGCAGGCGCCGGCAGATCGCCTCCGCGCTCTCGCGGTCGAGGCCGGACTTGATGATGTCGAGCATCTCGGACGCCGTCGAGAGCGCCTGCTCGGTGTACTGGGAGCGCAGCGAGTCGGGGTTCAGGCACAGGTAGATGAAGGCGACGAGGAACACGAACAGCAGCGCGCAGGCGATCACCGCCGACGCCGGGTCGAAGCCCTCGGCGAGCGCGTACACGCAGTAGCCGACGAAGCCGAGCGCGCAGACGATGGCGAACAGGCGGAACCCCGGCAGGGCCCCGGTGCGCGACACGATGCGGCCGCTCAGGTTCTTCAGTTTTCTCGGCATGTGGCTTCCTCCAACATCTCGGACAGCTCCTCATCGTTCCACAGGCCGTCCATGATGCTGGGCCAGAAACTCTGGAATCGGATGTACTTGGACTTGTTCTCATCGGCGTAGCGCTCGGCGAGCTCGCGCCCGTGGCGCCAGATGCGCCCGTACCCCACGCGCTCCGAGGTGAGCATCATGCGGGCGAACGCCGTCTTGCGCACGCGCTCGTCGAGCTCGCTGGAGAACCAAGGGCCGGGATAGGGCATGAGCGACGCCGGGGTGACCGGCTCGAGGTCGTGCTGGCGCGCGGCGAAGGCGAGCTTGGCGCGCTCGTAGTACCAGCGGTAGACGTTCTGCATGAAGCGCGGCGCACGGTGGACGCTCGGCGGCGGCAGGTGGCGCACCACCCACTCGTTGTCGAACCACACGTCCAGCCCGTGCATGCGCATGTTGAACAGGTAGTCGAGGTCCTCGCCGCGCGTGATCCAGGGATCGAAGGCGACGCGCATGTAGGCGCGCGCGTGCAGGGCGAACAGGCCGCCGCACACGTAGTTCGACCGCGAGATGCGCGTGCCGGAGAGCGCCCGGCGCATCCAGCGGTTGAACTCGACGCGCTTGGTCCACCAGCGGTGCGTGGCATCGGCCTTCGAGGTGTCCGCCAGAGGCGAGCCCTCGCGGTCGTAGAAGTAGCCGCTCTTGGCGAGGATCGGCAGCCCTTGGCGCGTCTGCTGGCCCAGAGCGTACAGGGCCTTCTTCATGAAATCCGGACCGAGCACGATCTCGTCGTCGTCCAGGAAGATCGCGCAGTCGTGGGCGAGGATGCTCGCGGCGGCGAGGCCCATGTTGCGGATGGCCCCGTATCCGCGCAGGGACACCGGCTCGCCCGGGGCGCGCGGGGCAATCCGGTCCACGCGGTCGCGGATGCGGACGGCCTCGCGCTCGGTGAGGACCGTGACGGTGAGGGCGGGATGGGAGCGGGCGATGGCGCGGACCCGCTCGCGCGCGGCGTCCGCGCTCGAAGGAGGGCTCACCACGAGCACGATGACGCGGCAGACGTCGCGCACCTGCTCGAGCGAGGCCAGGCAGGCATCGAGCTCGGGCTTGGGCGCGTTCAGGTCGGTGCTGTGGTCGTAGGCGCCCGGCGCCTGGGCGTCCACGGCGTCCGCAGCCCAATAGGAGGGGATCACGATCGCAGGATTCATACACGCCCCTTTCCCCCACGTGCGCTCGCCCACGGTGCGGGGTCCCGCGCGATCCCCGACCGTCTCAGTTGGTTGTACCCACCTCGGCGAGCTCACGCTGCACGAAGCGCGTACGGGCCAGCGAACGGTACAGGGGGTACCCCAGCACATACATGATAACCGCTTCGCCCGCGCCGGTGGTCACCAGACCGAACAGGTACATGAGCGGCCAGGCGCCGTCGAGCGAGATCGACGTGAAGGGGATGGTGTAGAAGCCCACCCCCGTGAGGAGGATGGGCAGGTAGGCGGGCACGATGAGGGCGTTGGCGAGCACCGGGCCGGCGAGCGCCGCGAGCGGATGGCGGCGCATCCTCCAGGTGAACAGCGCGCCCAGGAAGGTCGCAAGCGAGCCGAAGGCCACGTCGAGCAGGCCGAGCGCACCCGTGCCGGACAGCGCGATGTTGGCCACGTTCGCGATGACGCAGCCGAGGGTGAGGCCGGGCACGGCGGCGGGGGTCACGAGCGCCAGCGCGCACAGCGCCTCGGAGACCCGGAACTGGACGGGGCCCCAGGCGAGGTTGCCCAGGAAGAGCATGGTCACGAGCGTGCACGCCGCGTAAGCCGCGGCGATCACGCCCGCGCGGGCGATGTAGGTGGATTTCATCTGGTACGGTCACCTTCTAGAGAATCGGAGGGCTTTACTGGTCGCAGCAAAGCCCTCCGTACAAGGCGCGGTGTCCATGGGCGGCGCCCGCCCTTACGCGACGCCCCTCATGCGGGAGAGCTTTACTAGCATGACAAGGCCCACAACCAAGAGGATCCCGATGGAAAGCACTCCTAAAGAAGGATTCCCCGTGAGCGATGTCACGACAGATACTAGCAGAGTTCCCATCACCGACGCGTAGCGACCGAAGATATCGAAGAAACCGTAATACTCGTTGGCGCGCTCCTTGGGGATGAGCTTGCCGAAGTAGCTGCGCGAAAGCGCCTGGATGCCGCCCTGGAACAGGCCGACGGCGATGGCCAGGACCCAGAACTCCGCGGCGGTCTGCAGGAAGAAGGCGGCGAACAGCACGATGCAGACGTAGGCGACGACCGCGATGATGATCATGCGCAGGGTGCCGAAGCGTCCGGCGAGCCGGCCGTAGGCGATCGCCGAGGGGAAGGCCACGAACTGCGTGACGAGCAGGGCGAGGATGAGCTGGGTGGAGTCGATGCCGAGCGAGGTGCCGTAGGTGGTGGACATGGAGATGACGGTGTGCACGCCGTCGATGTAGAAGAAGAAGGCGAGCATGTAGAGGAGCAGGGCGCGGTCGCCGGCGATGCGGCGCAGGGTCGCGGCGAGCCCCCGGAAGGTGCGCGCGACCTCGGACGTCATGGTCTCGCCCGGCGCGAGCTCCTTGCCGAAGCGCTGGCGGTAGGTGCGCAGCAGCGGGATCGTGAAGGCGAGCCACCAGGCCCCGGTGATGACGAAGGACAGGCGCGTGGCGAGCATCATGTCGAGCCCCAGCGCCGAGGGGCCGAGCATGATGAGGGCGATGCAGACGATGAAGGGCGCGCAGGAGCCGATGTAGCCCCACGCGTAGCCCGAGCTCGACACGTTGTCCATGCGCTCATCGGTGGTGACGTCGGGCAGCATGGCGTCGTAGAACGTCATGGAGGAGTTGAGCCCGATCGTGCACAGCACGTAGACGATGAGGAAGGGCATAGCCCCCATGGGTATGGCCTGGGCCAGGCACAAAACGAGGCCGGTCAGGAAGAACCCCAGGAAGAACTTGATCTTGTTGCCCGCGAAATCCGCGAGCGAGCCCAGGATGGGCATCAGCAGGGCGACCACGAGGGACGCGACGGTCTGGGCGTTCGCCCATGCGGTCACGAGCTCCGCCGAGGACGCCCCGGTGTTGATGGCGTCGAAGTAGATGGGCACCACGGAGGTGTTGAGCAGCACGAGCGCCGAGTTGCCGACGTCGTACATGACCCAGTTGCGCTCCATCGCGGTGTATCTCATCGCATTCCCCTCCCAGTCGGTTCATCCCGACTATGGTACGGCAGCGAAGACCCCCTGACGGTCAGGATTCCGTAAAGCGCGGGGAGGCCGCATGCGGGGCGCCGCCGCGGGAGGGCGGAGCGCGGGGTGGTCGGGACGGTCAGTCCTCGCCGTCGCACTCCTCGTCGTCGCCCAGGACGCGCCCGGAGTAGTTGACGTGCCCGGTGACCGCCTCCATGGCGCCGACCTCCACGAACAGCGCCGCCGTCCGCGCGTAGTCGTCGAGCGCGCGGTCGAACACCTCGGGGAAGCTCTCCTGCGAGCGCTCCTTGGTGAAGGGGTTCTCCCACGTCCGATGGGCGAGGTTCGCCGTCGCCGCGGGGGCCTCGTCGGTCACGGGGTGCGCGAGCGCCGCGAGCAGGGAGTAGTCGGACACCAGGCCCTCGAGGGCGCCGATCACCCGGGAGGCAGGGGAACCCGCGGGCTCGATGAGGCGGTAGACGAGGCGCATGTCCGCCACCGCCCCGCCGTACTCGGCCGCCCCGACCTCGAGCCCGTAGACGCTGCGCGCCACGAAGCTCATGAGCGCCCCGGCGACGCGGTCGACGCGGTCGGTGGTGACGAGCAGGTCCGCCGGCGGGAGCTCGGCGCACGTGGCGCCCGAGCGCCCGCGCTGCAGCATGAGCACATCGAGGTCGCTCTCGATGACGGCGTGGACCTTGCCCCCGGCACGGGCGAGGTCCTCGTCCATACGCTGGATGCCCCACTGCTGGTCGTAGACGAACGGGTGGGCGTTGCGGTCGAGCACGTAATGGGACAGCAGGCCGAGGACGAACGCGCGGCCGACCGCCGCGTCCCGCTTGGGGAGGCGCCCCACGCCCTCGCGCAGGGCGACGAACGCGCGGGACATCCGTGCGGAGTGCATGCGGCCGCCAAGCGCCATGCAGGCGCGGAAGGCGGGCGTGCGCACGCGGAAGAAGAAGGGGTCCGGCCCCTGGTTGGCGATCAGGAAGGCGATGCGCTCCTCCTCGGTGACGACGAGGCCGTCGGGCAGGAGCCCGGCGCTCCGCTCCCCGAACAGGCGATGCGTGATCAACGCGGGCATAGGGGTCCTTTCGGGACGGTGCCGGCGGGATGCCCCGCCGACGGTGCAGGTATCGGGGGTATTATTCCCCGCCGGCCCCGTCGCATACCCCCATGGGGGAATCGGCCGCGCCGGCATCCCGGAACGCCGGGCGGGGCGGGCGCCCCGACGGACCGCGGCGGGCGTCCCCGCTCAGATCGCCTCGAGGGACGAGACGCGCAGTTCGTAGTACCCGCTTCCGTCAACATCGAGGGTACCGGTCACGCGGACGGACGCCCCCTGCATCCCCGGGTAGTCATCGGGGCGCAGCGGCTCGTCCCCGCCCTCGTCCACGAGCGCGATGTTGAGCAGCTGGTCGAAGGCCCGCGCGGAATCCGGGTCCGCGGCGACATAGGGGCTCTGGAAGATCACCGCGAGGATGTCCCCGTCCCATGCCGAGGTGGGATCGGTCACCGTCACGCCCGTGAGCGTACCCACCACCTCGATGGAATCCCCCACGCGGAAGGCCGTTTCCGAGGTGCGCCCGTCGCGCGCGGGGTCGACGGCGGAGTCGACGGCGGGATCCCCGGCGTCCGTCGCCGATCCGTCGGAGGCGGGCTCATCCGCCTGCACGGACCCCTCGAGCACCGAGATCCAGTACTCGGTGGCATCGAGCAACTCATCCGGGCCGTTTCCCTGACCGATGCGGTACGCCTGGGCATCCGAGGTGAAGCCCACGAGCCTGGACGCGTCCATCTCGGTCCGGCCGGTCGCCTGGCCGACCCATCGGTCGATCTCCTCGTGGTAGGCCGCGTCCCCCACATCCTCGCCGTCGACGCAGAACCGCACCCAGGTCGCCGCCTCCCCTTCGGTCCCATCCGATTCGATCGAGAACCGCTCGACCACGAGCTCGTCACCGGACGCGGGGCAGCCGATATAGGAGGCGCCCTGGGTGTAGAACCCCTCGTCGGTCACCCTGTTCGCATGCATGTCGTACATGACGGGCGTCGCGCCCGAGCCCCGGTACCAGATGATCGACTCGGTTCCCGAGTACGGCTCGCCCTCGTAGACGCATTCGATCGAGCCGCCCTCGTAGCGCCACACCTCGATCTGGTACGCGGGGTCGGAGCTTGCGTCGGACAGGTCCCCGTCGCAGTAGGCGACCACGAGCTCCTCCACGCCGTCATCCTCGAAGTCGACCAGCTGGACCGCGGCGGTGCCCGTGAGCGCGCTCATCCCGTCCGTCCAGTCGACCATCTCCGCCTCGCCGTACTGCGCCTGCAGCCCGCGGACGTAGGCGAGGAAGAGGCTGTAGGCGCTCTGCCGGGCGGTCGTCCCGTCCTCCTCGGCGGCATCCCCGCCGTCCTCGGACGGCTCGAACTCGGCCTGGTCGCGGGCGCCCTCGTCCTCGGTCACCTCGATCAGCGCGTTGTGCGCCCGGTCCCCGTCCGGATCGACGACGATGAAGGTGTAGCGGCCCTCGGAGAGGTCGAGCGCATCGAGGGTGAACGAGGCCTCGTCGACGTGCCAGACGGTCGCCGCGCCCTCCTCGTCAACGACCCTCAGGTCGTAGTCCTCGAGCGGGTCGCCATCGTCCCCGCGCAGCACGACGGTCGCCGTCGGCGTGAGCGCGACGGCCTCCTTGGAGGAATACGCGACGACGTCCGACCCTCCCCTGCCGCGGCTGCAGGTCCACAGGCCCACACCCGCCGCGACGAGCACGGCGACCGCGACGGCGACGAGCGCGATGACGGGTCCGCGGCGGCGGGGCGGCCGATGGGTCGGAGCGACCCGCGCGGGGCCGGCGTCGCCGGCGGTCCAACCAGGATGCGGCTCGCCCACACCCGCAGTGCCGGCGTCGCCCGCGCCCCCGGGACCTCCGGGGCCCGTCCCCTCGCCGGAGGCCAGGCCGGCAGACGCCGTGCCGACGGTCCCCGCGCCGGCCGCGGACGCATCGCCGATGCCCGCGGACCCAGCGGATTCCGGATCCACCCGGTCATCGACCTGCGGGCCTCCCCCGTCGACTCGGGACCCGTCCCCGACGGGAGCCTTCAGCGGCGCCCCGCACCGCGAGCAGAATCGCGCACCCTCCCGGTTCTCGTACCCGCACATCGAACAGTACATCGCAGCCTCCTCGCCCCTCATACCTGCACCCGGTTATACCAGAAGGGGAAGGGGGTCGGTCATATCGGTCGGCGACGGGCGGTGACTGCGGAAGCGACGGGCGCGGGGGCGGGACGCTCGAACAGGGGCCCTAGACGTGGCGATGCGGGCGCGGAGCCCGGACCGCCCGTCGACGGGACCGCGATGCGCGCGGCAGGATGCAGGCACGACGCGCTACTATAGAGGTCATCGCGCATCCGGGGCGATGCGCACGGCTCATCCGAGGGAGGTGCCCATGGGATACGGAGATCCGCAGCGTTCCCGCCGCGCGAGCGGAGACGCGCGTCCCGCCCCCGACCGGGCGCGGCCCTCGTCCCAGCCGGCATCCCCCGCCGGACCGGGCGGACGCAGCGTCCGCCTCGCCCCGGCTCGGTCCTCCTCGCCCCGACCTCAGCACGAGGAGGGGCGCACGGACGCCGGGCGCCGCCGCGATACGGGCTCTCCCGCACCCTCCCGCACCCGCCGACAGCCGGCGCCGCACCGTCCTTCGAACCGGCGGCAACCCGGTCGGCAGCCCGGTCTCATCTCCACGGTGGTCGGCGCCATAGCAGACACCGTCGCCGGCCGCCCCATGCCGGACAGGCCGCCGAGCGCGTCGCGCACCCGCGGTCGCCGGCCCGGCTCCCAGCAGCTCCACAGCACCTTCCGATCGGGGTCCGCCGCCCCGACGGACAGCTCCCTGCGCTCGCGTCGCAGCGTCGACGGACTCCGCAGGCCGCAGGAGCGCGCGGGCGGGCGCCGTGCGGGCGGTTCGGTCATCGGGCGCCCCCTGCATGGAGGCGCGCGCCGACGCCCGTACGGCCGCGGGCACGGATACGCGCGGGGCCGCGCCCGCGTCGAGGCCCCGCTGTCGCCGGCGCGGATTGCCGCCTTTTCCATCCTGCTCTGCCTCGTCCTCGTCTTCGCGACGGCGATCCCGCTGAAATCGACCGCCGGGATCGCCCCGGAGGACGAGGCGCCGCTGCTCGACATCCCCCTGCTCTCCCCCACGGCCTTCCCCGTCTCGACCCCCGTCTCCGAATGGGCCGAGGGAGAGATGCCCCACCTGTACCAGACCGATGCCGCCTGGTCCACCGAACCGTACGGCGGCGGGACCGTCGCGGCGAACGCCTGCGGGCCCACGGCGATGACCATGCTCTACGTCTACTTCACCGGCAGCGACCTCATGGATCCCGGCAGCATGGCCGCCTGGGCGGATGCCAACAACTACGCGCCGACCGGCGCCACCGAATGGTCCTACATGACCGAAGGGGCAGCGGCGTTCGGGTTCTACGCCGAGATGGTCGACCCCACCCGCAGCATCGCCGAGGGAGCCCTGCAGGACGGCAACCCCGTCGTCTGCGTGGTCGGGCCCGGGGATTTCACCAACCTCGGCCACTACATCATCCTGAAAAGCATCGACGATCGCGCGATGGTCGAGGTCTACGACCCCAACAGCCCCGAGAACAGCGCCCGCAAGTGGCCGCTCGTCCGAGTCCTCAACCAGACCGAGGTCGCCTGGGTCTACTCGGGGTAGGCGCCTCGCCCGGGCCGCCTGGCCCTATTCGGGGCAAGCGCCTCGCCCATCCCCCTTGGGAACATGACGGGCGGTCGCCCACACGGCCGACCCCAGCGGAAGCCCTCCGGGTGCCCTGGCCGGACGAACCCCGGCGGCCGGGGAACCTCCACACCCCTTGACCGGACGGCTCGCAGCAGCCGGGGAGCCCCGGGCCCTTTGAGCGAACAGCTCGCATCAGCCGGTGAGCCCCGGGCGGTTTGAACGGACGAACCGCGGCACCCAGGAAAGCGTAAGCACGGCACGGAGCACATGGAAGCATGTCGTACCTGACACCGGCCCCTTCCCGGGGATGGGTGGTGTCAGATGCGACATGCTTTTGCGTGACGTTCAGCCACGCGCTCCGAGATCCCTGCGCGCCGTGCTCCCTCAGCACCGCACGGCCATCGTGCCGGGCGAAGCATGTCGTAACTGACATCGGCCCCTCTGCAGGGAGCGCCGGTGTCAGATGCGACATGCTTCGCCCCGATGCGGAACCCGGGCCCGTCCGCCGGATTGGCAGGCGGGCCCGGACGGCGTATCCATCAGCTCGGTTACGCCTCGTACACGATGCGCCCATCGGAAATGGTGTAGAGCACCTTGGTATCCGAGATCTCCTTGGGATCGCAGTCGAGGATGTTCTTATCGAGCACGGTGATGTCGGCGAACTTGCCCTCCTCGAGCGTGCCCACGCTTTCCTCCATATAGTTCTCGAACGCGACGTTTTTCGTGTACGCCTCGAGAGCCTGGTAGGCGGTGATGCCCTGCTCCGGCCACCGGTACATGTCGGTGTCCTCCTCTTCCGGATATGGGCTGTTCCGCGTGACGGCGACTTCGATCTCCTCAAGAGGCACGTAGCCGGTCACTGGGCCGTCGCTCGCGCCGCTCACGAAACAGCCCGCCTCGATCATGTTCTTGACCGGGTACATGGCCATGGCGCGCTCCTCCCCGATGAACTGGATCTCGAGCTCGCACAGCGGGTCGCGGTACATCCAAAGAAACTGCAGAGCGCACAGCACGTTCAAATCGGCGATACGCTGGACGTCCTCGTCGGTCACGGCACATACGTGCGTCATCGTGTTTCGCCGGTCATCCCGCTCGCCGTTCTCCTGCACCGCGCGCTCATAGGCATCGAGTGTGTCATGCACCGCCCCGTCGCCGATCGCATGGACGTGCACCTGGATGCCCTCCTTGTCGAGCGCCACGATCATGTCGGAGAATTCCTGCAGATCCCAAACGGATTCCCCGCGCCAATCCGAGCCCTTACCCGCGGCCTCCGTGTAGGGCTCGAGCATGACCGCCGTGCCGCCCTCCGTCACGCCGTCCGCGAAGATCTTCGCCGTACCCGTCGAGATCATATCGCTGTCGTACTGCTCCAATCCGCGAATGGTGGCGATAGCATCCTCGTGAGACGTGCCCGGTGTGATGGTGGGCAGAACCCTCATGCGCAGGTTGAGCCTGCCGTCCTTCTCCATGTCAGCATAGAAGTGCGGGTCGACGGCGGTGAGGTTGGTGATGCCCGTGATGCCGTACTCTGCGGCGACCTGCTGGTAGCGGTCGATGGCGGTTTGGTACTCCTCGTCGGTGTGCTCCACGGTGACCACGGATTCCACGAGGCTGCGGGCGCCGTCGATCAGGTAACCGGTCGCCTCGCCCGTCTCATCGCGCGTTATCACGCCGCCGGTCGGATTGGGCGTCTCGTCGGTGATGCCCGCAAGCTCAAGCGCCTTCGAGTTGCACCACATCGCGTGGTGCGAGGTATCGTAGAGGTAGATCGGCTTGTCCGGACATATCTCGTCGAGCAGCTGCTTATTCGGACCGGGGTTCGTGCCGTCCGCGAGCTCGAACGCGTTGATCATGAAAGGATGGCCGGTGTAAGCCTCATCGTCAGGGTTCGCTTCGACGAAGTCGGTGATGATCTGCCGGTACTCGTCCACGGTGGTCCCCTGGCTCAGGTCGATCTCGTAGAGCTTGGTGAGCCAGTCGCCGGGCGCGTGGATGTGCCCGTCCATGAAGCCCGGGATCACCATGCCGCCGTCGAGGTCGATGACCTGCGTTTCGTCGCCGATCAGCTCGTCGACGCCCGCTTCGTCGCCCACATAGGTGATCCTGTTCCCCGTGATCGCGATGGCCTCGGCCACATCGTCCTCGGACACCATGGTTTGGACTGTCGCATTACGGAAGACGAGGTCGGCCGCACCAGATGCCGCCGCGCTACCCGCCGAGCCGGCCTGGCCGGTGCCCGCCGTCGTGCAGGCCCCGAGTCCCAGCGCCGCGGCGCCCGCTCCGAGTGCGCCCAAACCGATGAATCCCCTTCGGGTCGTCGTCGAATCGAATCGTCCAGTCATCGCCCCTTACCTTTCTTCCTATGCGCGTCTTCGCGCTGGCGTGTGCCTCATCTCAACCGATAGCGTCGATAGGCCGCGAAACCCGAGATAGAAACGGGGTTAGGCGGGGTGAGCGCGCGTTTCGGGAGGGTGAACGGTAAGCGTGGACACGCATGCGGATTATGGGCGAGGCGCGGCCAAGGCTGTCTTCGGGCGCCCGAAGACATACGCGAAGCGACAGGAGGATGCTGAGGGGGGACGGCAGGCAGGGCCGCGCGCGAACCCGGCAGGACGGGGCCGCACATTGCCTACATCTCATCTCATTCCGACCAGAAGGCCTGCTGCACTTCGGTGCGAGACGATACGCCGCACTTCTTGTAGATGGAATGGGCGTGCGCCTTGACGGTTCCATCGGTGATGAAGAGCTCTCCGGCAATCTGGCGATTGGTCTTACCGGCGAGCAAGCCGCGCAAGATATCCTGCTCGCGCACGGTGATTCCGTGACGCTCGCAGAACCGGGAGAACCGTACGTCGATGATTTGGTCGCCCCGAGGCTCGACCTGCGGAGGCTCGCGGTACCGCAGAGCAAGCGTTTCCGCAGCGTAGCGCACGATGAGAACGGACATGATCAGAACAGAGACGTTCTCGGGCAGGTTTCTCCCCGAGATGAATTGGGCCCATGAGGCGTTGTCGATCAGGTGCACACGCAATCCGATTGTGAGGACGTCCTGGGCGAGCACGCCCGCCATCGCGATCATCATGGCAGCACCAATTGAACGGAAGCTGGAGAGGTAGTCGCGCAGAGCTGGACTGTCGGCCCGCACGGAGGCGAGCAGCAGGTAGGCGACGGACGCCATGATCGAAAGCGTCCGCAAGCCGTAGAAGGCGAGCTGCTGGGCGTCACCCGTCGGGAGCAGGAAGCTCATCGCCTCGAACACGGCGAACACCGATACTGGCACGGTGAGACGTCGGCGCGAGAACCGCTCGCTGAGCAGGAGCACGAGTCCCCAGACACTTGCGAGGATGCCGATAGACAGGACGAACTTGATCAGCGGATGGGTCATCGGCGGGTTCTCCGTGAGAAAGCTCCAGATCGGCTTGTCGTCGATGAACTCGTCGAAGAAGATGAGCGCCGCCTCGATGAGATAGCAGAACGCGTAGCAGGCGAGCGACAGGCAGATCCGCTTGCGCGAAACGAGCCAAGCGCACACCGCCCCGCAACAGGCCACCATGCACACGAGGATGAACGTGATCCCATAGAGGTACAGATACGATTCCATCGCCATCGCCCCCTGACGCCACGCCGCATCCAACAGGAAGATAATCCCATCTCCCTCGACCCATCTATAAGGTTTACCAGGGGTTAATGAGGGTTAATCTGGGCACTCGGCCCCGAAGCGGCGGCCGCCGGCCCGGGAACCCCCGGATACGGCAAACCCCGACGGCCGCGCGAGGCGGCCGCCGGGGAAAGGAGAGGAAAGCGTGTTTGGCGGCGCGGGCCCGGGCAGGGGCCGCGCCGGGTGCGCCGCCCCCGGCGCGAGGGCCCGGGGGGCGGCGCGGCGGGGCCCTTACGCGTAGATGCGCGTGCCGGACAGGCCGGCCATGGTCTCGGCGGCCTTCTCGAGGGCGCCGATGATGCACACGCGGCCCTTGCGGGAGCGGGCGAACTTGATGGCGGCGCGGACCTTGGGCTCCATGGAGCCCTTGCCGAACTGGCCCTCGTCGGCGTAGCGCTCGGCCTCGTCGGCGGAGATCTCCTCGAGGTCGCGCTGGTCGGGCTTGCCGAAGTTGATCGCCACGTGGTCCACGGCGGTCAGCAGGAACAGGACGTCGGCGTCGCAGTCCTCGGCGAGCAGCTCGCCGCCCATGTCCTTGTCGATGACGGCGGCCACGCCCCTGTAGCAGCCCTTGTCGGCGTAGTCGCGCACCACCGGGATGCCGCCGCCGCCGCAGGCGATGACGATGAACTCGTTGTCGAGCAGGTTGAGGATGGAGTCGGCCTCGACGATCTTCTTGGGGTCGGGGGAGGCCACGACGCGCCTCCAGCCGCGGCCGGAGTCCTCCACGAAGGTCATGTCGGGGTTCTCGGCCATGATCTCCTTGGCCTGCTCCTCGGTGTAGAACGGGCCGATGGGCTTGGTGGGGTTCCTGAACGCCGGGTCGTCCGGGTCGCACTCGATCTGGGTCACCACGGTGGCGGCGTGCCAGCGCTTGTAGCGGCGGTGCATCTCGCGGCCGATGCCCTGCTGCAGGTGGTAGCCGATGTAGCCCTGGCTCATGGCGCCGCACTCGGGCAGGTCCATGGAGGGGGTGCCGATGGCGTCGTGGGCGGCGGCGAAGGCGTTCTGGATCATGCCGACCTGCGGGCCGTTGCCGTGGGTGATGATGATCTCGTTGCCCTGCTCGATGAGGCCGAGCAGCGCGTGGGCGGCGTGGTTGACGCGCTCGATCTGCTCGGCGGGCGTGTCGCCCAGGGCGTTGCCGCCGAGGGCGACGACGATGCGGTCGGGCTTGCCGAAGGGCTTGGACATGGTGTTCCCCTTTCTTTGGTAAGGAGCGCGACCGGGGGCCGCGTCATTTCCATTACCTGATTGAGTATACTCAGAAAGCTAACTTTTATTCATTTGGCTGAAGTAGTTCGGGTAAACGGTAGGTTTTTGGCCCCCAGCGTGAATCTTGGCCAAGATTAGTCATTCCCACAGGTAAATACACTTATCTAAACCATATATCAACCACATTAAACCCCGCTTCACATCGTATACCGCTTCTCGAGCTTCAAGATTTTTATGCATATGAATTCTATTTCATACACCGATGCGCCGGTTTGCTAAAGCGCGCGCTGCCCAAAGCCCGCAGCGCCCTTCCCCGAAGACGCGGTGGCACCTCGGCTGCGAGGTCGACGGGGGCACCGCCGGCCACCCCTCCCGGAGCATCCGGTGCCGTCAGGCCAGCCCGAGCCCCAAGGGAAGCCCGCAGTGCCCTCCCCCGAACGCGTGCACGGGACCGCACCGATACGGAACGAGGGGCGCACCCGAACCGACCGGATGCGCCCCTCGGCAACCCATCTCGATGCGCGCCGCGGCACGCCGCCCGCGCCTCGTCGGCGCCCCCGATCAGTCGAGGGGACGGATGAGGATGAACGGCGTGAGCTCGGTACCCTGCCCGGCGGGGTTGTCCGCGATCATCGCCTTGAGCTCGTCCTCCGACCACGGCAGGGACGACGACTTCCCCAGGATCTCGACGTTGATGTTGTTGGCGTCGACGACCATCATCCGCACGCCGAGCTCGCGCTCCACCTCGTCGCACACGCCGTCGGGGTCGGCGGGGATGCGCACGCCCATGTGCGCGTAGGTGTCGAACTCCGCCCCGTAGAAGCCGTCGAGCCCCGCGACCTCGCGGCCTGTCATCTCGTAGAACACGCCCGTGCGCCCGAAGAGCTTCGCCACGCCCGCGCAGATCGCCGCCCACAGGACGCGCGCGGCCCCGCACTCGTTGATGGCGAACTGCATCTTCGCCGGGTGCTTCACCCCGAACGCATCCGGGGTCCGCTGGCGAACGGCGCGAGGAACCGCGCGAGCAGCCCGGGCTTCACATCCTCCTCGTAGACCACGCGGCCCTGGCACAGCGCCACGACCTTCTCGCTGGAACTCAAAAGGTCGCCGGGCTGCCACACGGGCAGGACGTACTCGCGGATCAGGTCGAGATAGCTCTCCCCGATCTCCACGAACCGCGTATGGATCGCATGCCGCGCGTAGCGCCGCCCGCCGACCTCCACCTCGACGGGATGGCCCTCGTTCATCGTGAGCTCCATGGTATGGACTCCGTTCCTGCTGCTTTCCCGGCGGCGCATCTCCCACACCCATTGATTAACCCACTTGGAGCGAACTTTATGTCAAGCTCCGGAAACCCGATGGCAACATCCCCGGCGCACGCGAGCGCCGCGGCCCGCATACGACGGCGGACCGCGGCGCTCGCGATCGGGTGCTCTTCGGTTGTGGCGCGCGGCGCCCCGGCGTTCCCGACGGGGCGCCGGCGGCTCGTGCGCTCTAGTAGGCCAGGTGCATACCCGGCGCACGCAGCTCGGACAGGCGCTTCGCGTAGGCGGCGCGCACCTCGGGCTCGTATGCCAAATGCACCGAACCCTCCCCCGTGACGTTTTTCAGCAGCCAGGAGGTGAAATCAGGGTTGAGGGGCAGGATCGGGCCGATGATCCAGGTGGCGATCAGGTTGTTCACGCGGAAGCCCTCGAAGGAGCTGTGCTCGTCAAGACCCCAGCCGACCTCGTCCTTCAAGAAGTACGAGCGCCTGTTGTCGCCCTCGACCTGCGTGAACTGGATCTTGAAGCCCACGACGTCGATGGGCTCGGAGCCGTCTGCGGCATCGAACTCGCCCACCTGTACGCAGAGGTAGCGGGAGGCCATGTCGCGATGCGCCACGGCATCGATGATCCCGAGTCCGGCGACCGAACGGCCCCGCGCGTCGACGATCTCGCGGCCGAGCACCTCGGGCGCGTTGCCGGTGAACAGCATGAAGACGCCCTCGTCCACGAGCTGCGCCAGGCGGTCGCGGTACGGGCGCAGGCGCTCGATGACCGTCTCCTGCTGCTTCTCGGTCATGCCGCACATGACGATGAGGTCGGGGCGCTCGGTGGCGAAGTAGGGCACCGCGCCGTGGGAGGTCTCGACGAAGGTCGCATCCGGCAGGCAGGCGCGCAGGTACATGACGTTCCCGTTATCGCCCGCCTGGTTGCCGTACTCGGGGAACAGGACCTCGATCACCGGCTTGCGGGGCGCGGGGGCGCACGCGGAGGCGCGAGGGGGCTTCCCGTCAACAGCGTCCCCGCTCCCGGACCCTGCGGGCTCCCGGTCCGAAAGACACACGGCGTCCTCGCCCGAGGCGTGCGCGGCGCCCCGGCCCGCCTCGATGCGCGCGATGAGGCGGCTGCGGCTCTTCTCGACATCCGCGCCGTTGAAGATGTCGTACGCCCAGAACACGGAGTCGGCGAGCGACAGGTCCACGGCGTCGGCCGCCTCCTGAGGGGTCTTGACCATGACGAGGCGCGCCGGGTCGACCCCCGCCAGACGGAGGCGGACCAGCAGGTCCTCGCTCGTCACGCCCTGGACGACGACCTGCTTGATCGCAGGGTCGGTCAGATACTCGAAATCAGACTGGTAGTACCAGCCGATGTACTCGGTGGTGGTGGGGCTCTCCGCCTTGTGCGCGTCCGCGAGCATGAGGATCACGATCTTATCGCCCGGCTCCCGCCGGATGGTGTCGAGCGCCACCGAGGTCGCGGTGCTGTTCTCGCCCTTCGACGCCAGGGCGACGAGGCGCTTCCCGCCGACCTCCTGCTCCGCGTACCGGGCCGCGGTGACGTTGATCCCGCGCTCGAGCGAGGCGGCGATGGCCTCGGGCGCGAGCCCCATCTCGCGCGCCACGACGGTCGCGGCGAACAGGTTGTAGAGGTTCGTGATGGAGTACACGCCGAACCGGTAGGTGTACGTCGGCGCGCCCGGCGCCGCGTTCTCGCGCACCGTGAAGGTGTGCGCCGCGCGGTCGACCGAGACCACCTCGTACGCGGGATCGGGGTTGGCGAAGCCGCACGAGGTGCAGTGCGCGCGCCCGAGGTGCCGCAGGTGGCAGTAGTCGTACTCGAGCCTGCCGCCGCACTCCGGGCACGCCGTGAGATCGCAGGCGATGCCCTGGGGCTCCGGGGTGTCCTCGGCGAGCCTCCCGATGGAGAAGTAGACGCGGTTGCGGTTCTGCGGGGCGAGCCGGCAGCTGATGAGGTCGTCCGCGTTCAGGATCAGCTTCGTGTCGGGCGAGATGTGCTCGCTCATGACCGAGAAGATGAAGTCGGGGTTGGCGTTGCGCGAGAAGGAATCGCGATACAGGTTGGTGACCAGCAGGATATCCGGCGTGACATGGGGCAGCACGCGGCGGAAGGACAGCTCGTCGAGCTCCATGACGGCCGTATCGACGCGCTGGTGCCCGGCGAGGGAGGCGTTCTTGACGAGCGTGCTCTCCACGCCGGCGATCACGTTGCCGCCCGCGCGGTTATCCACGTGGCGCACGCCGTTGTCCGTCAGCAGGTCGTTCAGCAGGTTGTTGGTGGTCGTCTTGCCGTTGGTCCCCGAGACGAAGACGATCCGCCGGGGCTTCTCGATATGCGCGAGGAAGACCGGGTCGATGCGCTCGGCGATCACGCCGGGCATCTGCCCCGCGTTGCGGCGCATCAGCCTGAGGCCGGCGGCAGCGGCCTTGGACGCCGCCAGGGCGAGGTGGAAGCGAGGGCCCCCATGCCCCCGGGTACCGTCGTTCACTACAGCTTTCCCTTCTGCAGGCAAACAGTGCCCCTGGATTATACGGCAGGCCCCGATACCCCCAAGACACCTCCACCCTTTCAGCGAGGGCTCACCATAAGTCCGAGCGCTCGGACCGGCCCCGGCGACCGCGACGGGTGCCGGACCGGACCCTCTTCCCGCCCCCGAAGTGCAGCCAGCCGCGGCGGCGGAAGAACAGCACCTCGAGCGCGGCCACGAGCGCACAGACGGCGATCACCAGCACATAGCCCCACGGCACGCGCGTCATCCCCATGTTGGGGAAGTTCATCCCGTACCAGCTCGTGATGAAGGTGAGCGGCATGAAGATGGTCGCGATGACCGTGAGCCACTGCATGACGCTGTTCTGCCGGATGTCTATCCCCTCCTGATAGAGGCTGTGGAGCTGCAGGCTGTGATCCTGCAGGGACTCGAGACGGGCAGAGAGGCGGTCGAGCTGCCTGCCGAGCGCGCGGAAGCGCTGGCGGTCGGCCTCCCCGACCAGATCGTCGCCCTCGTCCGCCAGCTCGGACGCCATGTCGGACATTCCCTGGTAGAGCGCGTCGAGCCCCAGGAGACGCCGGGAGTCGGACATGAGGAGCGCGCGGTCGATGCGGCCGCGCCCCTCGAGCAGCCGTTCCTCGAGCAGCTCGAAATCGCGTCGCACCTCGGAGAGCATCGCCGGGTGGTCCCGCACCGTCCGGTGCATGAGCTCGCACAGGACGCTCGCCGCATGCGGAACGGGGACGGACTCCTCCGCGAGGTCCCCGAGCGCGCGCATGCACGCCTCGGGTTCGCCGACCAGGCTGAGGCTGTCGCGCCCGAGCACGAACAGGACGCGCGCCTGCGCGAGACCGCCCCGCTCGGGAGCGGGTAGGGCGAGCAGGCCCACGACGCCCTCCGGCGCGCGCTCGGCGAAGGGCACCGACGCATGAGGCAGCTGGCGCAGCACCTCGCGCACGACCCGGTCCCCCGCGGGAGGCGTGAACTCGGACTCGTCCATCACCTGGATCGGAAACGGTCCCGCGTCCTCCGCGCAACCCCGGCCCGGATCCGCCGCCGCGGCGCGGACGATCCGGCCATCCTTGATCTGAAACGTCTTCATAGATCCCTCCTGCACCTTATCGGAGGTTGTACCCGAAAGCGCCCTGCTGCGACCGGGGCGCATGGCCGCAAGGCACCTCGCCGTCCTCGGCTTCCGCCGACCCCCTGCGGCCGAGGCGGTCCCGGCTTCTCGCCGGCAATCCTCCCCGCCGACCCGAAGCCGCCCGCGTCCCTGGCGGACGCCGCCGCGGCAGACGGGGCGGCGGATCGGGGGTGCCGTGGATGGACCGCGACACCCGGCGGCACCCCATCAGGAAGCGGCGTCCCCGGGGTCGAATCCATATTTCTCCATCTGCTGCACGACGACCCGCGCCCGGGAGTCGGCGGCCTGCGGGTCCGCCGCGAACAGCTCCGGGGCGTTCGGGAACCCCGCCATCAGGGCGCACTCGTAATCGCTCATGTCGGATGGGTCGCACCCGAGATATCCGGGCGCTGCCTGCCCGATGCCGGTGTAGCCGGAGCCGAAATACGACGAGTTCACATACAGCTCGAGGATCTCGCGTTTGCTGTAGCGCGCTTCGAGGTCGAACGCCATGAAGACCTCGGCCACCTTGCGCTCGAAATGCTTGTCCTGCGTGAAGAACAGGTTCTTGGCCACCTGCTGCGTGATAGTGCTCCCCCCTTCGCGCAAGCTCAGCGTGCGCAGGTCGTTGAACGCGGCGCGGCAGATGGCGATGGGATCGATGCCGCCGTGCTCGTAGAACCTATGATCCTCCACGGCGACCACCGCATCGAGGTACGTCTGCGGCAGCTCGTCCAGCTCGGTGTACGTATCGGTCGCCCGTAGTTCCTCCACGGTCTGGGAGATCGGCCGGCCGGCGAGGGCTTCGCGGTACATCCCGTAGCCGCGCCAGACGGTCAGCGCGCACATCGCGATGACCGCGACCAGCGCGATGACGAGCACCCGTCTGATGATGCGCGCGAGTGTTTTCATCGACCGCCCTCCTCGCCCGTCATTATCCCAAAGGGATGCGCGGGGATGCGCGCACGGCGCCTTATGTTTCGCTAACGGTTTTGCAAGGTTACGCCATACGGGCGGCCCCGAGCATCCGGGGCGGGGGGTCCTCCTCGGTCGGACGGTGTCGCGTCATCCTCGCGCCCCGCCCGGCAGGGCCGAGCCGCTCGACCCTCCGCATGGCGTCCTCGCACCGTCCGCGTCACCCGCTCAGCGGCGCCGCACCCTCCGGGCATGCCCCACCCTGCCGTACGGCGTCGTCCTCACCCCCCGTCCAGCGGCGTCGCGTCGTTCGCGTTTCCCGAGCTGGCGGAAAATCACCGTTTGGGGGAAGGGGGAGGCACTGACTTGGCGCGGGCATCCCCTGCGTAGGCAGTCGTTATGACCGCATCTTTCGTTTTGGCTGTTTTTGACGATGCGTTTTCCGGGTCGAAGAGCCGATGGGGAAAGGCCGGCAACCCGTCGAGCATGCGCCGACGCCCCGTTTCCATCGAATCGCGGGCGCGACCCTCCCCCAAACGGCGATTCTCTGCCAGAACGGGGAAAACGAACGAACCTGCGCCCTCGCACGCTCGCTGGGGAACGCTCGCGCGTTCCCGCAGCCTCGCGACCTCACCGGTTCAAGTCCCCGCGAGGGGCCCGAGATATGAAAAGGCCCCGTCACCGGGGCCTTCAACATTCTATGGTGCGGGCGAAAGGACTTGAACCTTCACGGGGTTGCCCCCATATGGACCTGAACCATACGCGTCTGCCAATTCCGCCACGCCCGCGTGCTGTTCAATCTTAGCAAAACGAACCGCAAGTGCAAGAAGTTTTTGAACGATTTTTTCTTCCCGCGGAGAACGGCGCTCGCTACTTATCGGATGTCAGATGGACGGCGAACCCGCCGATCTCGCGCTTGAAGTACACCAGGCGCGTTGAGCCATCCGGGTTGAGGGCGCGGGACTCCTCGTTGATCTCGAAACCGCGCGCGGCGAACCAGCGCTCGGCTGCGACCATGTCATCGACATGGAAGCCGATATGACCGCAGGTACCGCGGCCGCAGCCCTTCATGGTCTCGACGAGGGTATCCGAGAAGACGGAGACCGGCGTATCGCGGGCAGGCAGTCCCATGAGGAGCGAGAACTCCTCGGCGATCCGCGCCGCCTCCTCCGGGGTCTCAGCGTTGACACCTACATGGGCGATGTACATTCCAAACAGCTCGACAGGGTTCTCGCTGGTTTCCGCCATGACGGCTCCTCTCGATCGCGATGGTGCGGAACGGCTCCGCACCTGTATTGTACTGTGCGCCGCCTACCGCGCCATGGTCTCCAGGATAAACCGCTCCGCGTCGGCGCGGCCGCGACCGGTCAGGAACGGCACGCCGCTCACGTACTCGCACGTGACGCCGACCGGCGCGATCGTCGTGGCGATCAGCAGGTCGGCATCCGCGCACTCCCGCGGCGTGTCGTCGATCGCGCAGCGGACCAGCTCGTAGGAGCCCGCGTATCCATGCGCGTCGAGCAGCTCGCCCACGCGCAGCGCCACCATCGCCGAGGTGGCGACGCCCGTCCCGCAGGCGACCACGATCTTCTTCATACGGGCCTCCCAGCCTCCAGGTCCCCGCACCGCCCCGCTTCGGGAACGGCGCCGTCTTTCCCCATCATACGTGCCGCAGAGCGCGGGCGACAGGCCCTTGTGCTCTGCACATCGATACCATTTGCGCGATAATGTCGTTTCGCTCGAACACCGCCGGCGCTCGCCGCGCGCCCGCAGCGCAGCACCGCACCGTTTCCGGGAGGATCCATGGACCCGATCAGAATCCTGACCATCGTCACCATCGCGATGTTCGCCGTGCTCGCCGTCATCACGGTCTTCATCTCCATCCAGAAGCGCACCATGTTCGCCAAGCTGGGGCAGCTCCTGGAGGACGGGAAGTACGACGAGTTCTTCCGCCTTATCGATTCGCGGATCGCGCGGCTGGTCTACCCGGACTACAACCGCAGCTACTTCAAGCTCAACGCCCACATGATCAAGGGCGATTGGAACGAGGCGGAGAAGCTGCTCGACGACCTGCTCGCACGCAAGGTGAGCGACGAGCAGCGCGCCGACCTCGTCATCAAGGCGTTCAACATCTACACCAGCCTGAGCCGGGGCAAGAAGGCCAAGCGGATGCTGGACGAGATCGAGAGGCTCGACAGCGCGAAGTACGGCGACTCCCAGCAGGACTGCCGCATGATGTACGACATCGCGATCTTGAAGCAGTACAACTACATCGACCGGATGGAGCAGGCCCTCGACCGCCTGCACGGCCCGGCGCGCGGGCGCATCGAGTACCTGCTCGCGCTCCAGTATCAGAACAAGGGCGACATGGCGAAGCGCAACGAGTACCTCGCGCGCTCGACGAAGGCCATGCGCGAGACGTCCGAGGACCGGAGCTAGCCGCGGGCCGCAGGGCCGGCGGGACGGCGTCGGCCCGCGGAGGTGGTCTCACCCGGCGACGCTACGCCCGCTCGGAGGGCCTCCCGGCCCCGGCGGGACGGCGTCGGCCCGCGCCCGCGCGCTGCGCGATCAGGCAGACGGCGAGCACGACGGGGAACACCGCGCCGGCGAGGATCCCCGCCCCGAGGTTGCCGCCCGCGGCATCGGACACCATGCCCACGAGGGTGGGTCCGGCGGAGCATCCCAGGTCCCCCGCCAACGCGAGCAGCGCGAACATCGCCGTCCCCCCGCGCCGCAGGGCCGCCGAGGCCCGGCTGAACGTACCCGGCCACAGAACGCCGACCGAGAACCCGCACAGCCCGCATCCGACCAAGCTGAGCGCCGGCAAGGGCGACAGGCTCGTCAGCAGGTAGGAGGCCGCGCACAGAAGGGTGCTCGCGAGCATCGTGCGGCCGAGGTCCCAGCGGCTGCCGATCTTCGCGTACAGAAGACGTGCGGTACCCATGAGCAGGGCGAACATCATCGGGCCGGCGAGGTCGCCCATGGTCTTGCCCACCTGCAGCCCGCGTTCGGCGAACGCGGAGGCCCACTGGCTCACGGACTGCTCGCTCGCGCCGGCGCACAGCATCATGACGACGAGCACCCAGAACACCCGGCTGCCGAGCAGCTCGCCCACGGACATCCCCGCATCCCCCTCGTCCAAGGGCTTGGCGATGGGGGTGCGCAGCAGCACCAGGGCGTTGGCGAGCGGCAGGACCGCCCACGCGCAGGCGAGCAGACGCCAGCTGGAGACGCCCACGTACGCGAAGAACACCGTGGACAGCAGCACCACGCCCACGCTGCCCCAGCAGTAGAAGGAATGGAGCAGGCTCATGGCGCTCGCCTTGTCGTCGGTCGGGCATGCCTCGACGATGGGGCTCACGAGCACCTCGATGACCCCGCCGCCGATCGCGTAGACCACCACCGCGGCGAGGATGCCCGCGAACGGGTCGACCGACTGGGGCAGGACGGTGAGCAGCACCAGCCCGACGGCGGTCAGGATATGCGCGGCGACGATGGACGCGCGGTAGCCGATCACGTCGACGAACCGCGCCGACAGCAGGTCGACTGTCAGCTGGACCGCGAAGTTGACCGTGATGAGCAGGGTGATCTGGGAGAGGGGTATCCCGAACTCGCTCTGGAAGGTGACGAACAGCAGCGGCACGAAGTTGTTGACGACCGCTTGGACGATATACGCGACGAAGCAGGAGACGAGCGTCGTCCTATACGTGAATCCCATAGCTCCCCCGATGCGGGGCGCGCGATACGGCCCCGTTCGCTCCCATAGAATCCGGGCAACTATACAGCAAGGGACGACCCCCTGTCGAGTTGTTCGAACAAGGAAACGCGAAGGGCCCCGCTGCCGGGGCCCCGATCGGTCTGGTAGGGGCGGTGGGACCCGCGCCCGGCGGCGCCGGGCGCCCCCGCTGCGGGGCCTTACGGCCCCTTGCGCGCTGCGCGGCCGACGGCTCGCGCCGTCGGCGACGCTCCGCGCCCTCATGGGTTCGAGTCCCCGCACCGCGCCCGGAAACGCGAAGGGCCCCGCTGCCGGGGCCCCGATCGGTCTGGTAGGGGCGGTGGGACTCGAACCCACAATCCTTGCGGCCGAAGATTTTAAGTCTCCTGCGTATGCCGATTCCGCCACGCCCCCGTGCGGGCTAGTGTATCACGACGGAACCGGATCACGACAGGGCGGGGGTCCAACCGATCGCCGGCTGCTCGCCGCCCAGCACCTCACAGATCGTGTGGGCCATCCCCACGAGCAGGCTGTTCTCGCTCACCGTCAGGGAATCGTAGCCGCCCGCGCGCATCAGCTCCCGGATGATCAGGGCGCCGCCCAGCATCACGGGCGCGCGCTTGGGCTGGATACCGGGGAGCTCGGCGATCTGAGCCGCCGTGCGCCCGCGCATCCGCTCGATGCAGCGGTCCACCTCGTCGGCGGTCAGCTCATGCAGATGGACGAACGCGGGGTCGTACACGGCGAGCTCGTACGCCATCGCCACCAGCGTCGTCACCGTGCCGCCTACGGCCACGAGCCGCTCGGGGCGCCCGGGCCGCTCGCGCCAGTAGGAGGAGAGGTGCTCGAACGCCCACGCCGCCGCCCGGTCGATCTGCTCCCCGGTGGGCGGGCGGCCCGCGAGGAAGCGGTCCGTGATGCGCCGGCAGCCGATGTTCAGCGAGACGACGCCGTCCACCTCGAGGGGCTCACCCGGGACGAAGCTCCCCTGGGCGAGCTCCGTCGAGCCGCCGCCCGAGTCCGCGACAGCGATCCGCTCCCCCGCGAAATCATGCGCGACGCCGTAGAACGTCAGCCTCGCCTCGACCTCGCCCGGGATCACCTGGGGCCGCAGGCCGAGCCCCTCGAGCCCCGACAGCAGCACCCGTCCGTTCCCGGCATCGCGCGCGGCGCTCGTGAGCGTGCAGCACACCGCATCCGGCTCGAACGCGGAGATCTCGTCGACGAACGAGGCGCAGGCACCTATCACGCGGTCGATCGCCTCGTCGGAGAGGAGCCCCGTCGCATCGACCCCCTGCCCCAGGTCGGTGATCTCCGTGCGCTTCGCGGAGCGGACGATGGATCCGCCGTCAACCTCCGCGGTGAGCAATCGGGACGAGACCGTCCCCAGGTCGATCGCCGCCACGCGCATGCGCTTCCCCCTTCCGTGCCCGGTGCCGCCGAACGGCCCGGCGCCTTACTGCCCGCTCGCCGCCGACTGCCCGCCGGCGTCGAAGAAGAACAGCGCGTCGAGTGCCTTGATGTACCACGGGGCCTCCTCGGCGACGGCCTGCTCCGCCTGCGCCGCTTCCGCGGAGGACGAGGGCGCGTCGGACGAGTCGTCGCCCGAGGACGCGTCGGAGGAGCCGTCGCCGGTGACCTCGACGCGCGTCTCGCCGGGCAGGACCATCCCGAACTCGCGGGCGGACTGCTCGATGCCCTCCTGGGAGAGGTACTTGTCGACCTCCGCCTGCAGGCTGTCGTTATACGCCTTACGCACCTCGTACTGGCGGCTCAGGATGTCGCCCGTGCGCCACGCGGCGTAGCAGTCGCGCACCGGGAAGTACAGACCGACCGCCACGGCGCCGATCACCAGCGCGTAGAACAGCGGCTTGGTCCTCCCCGTCATGAAGGCGTAGAGCATCTGGACGGCGCGGCTGTCCGCCGCGTACTTCATGAAGTTCGTGGAGCGCTCGCGCCGCGGGGAGGATGCGCCCTCCCCCGCACGGTCCCCCGGATGCGCGGCGCGCGCACGGGAGCGGCCCTCCGCCCCCGTATCGGAGCGGCTAACGAAGCCCTCCCCGTCGCGCGCGGCGGCGAACCCCCCGTCGCGGGGCGACCGCCCGGCGGAGGCGGACGCGGCGGCGAACGGGCGGCCCGATCCGGCTCGCCCGGACCGGGCCCCGGCGGATGGCCGGGACGAGCGGCGGCCCGCCGACGCCCCGGCAGCCGCCCTGCGCGCGCCGCCCGACGGCGCGGAGGACGCCGAACCGGCAGCGTAGGAGGACCGACGGGCTGCCGTCGACGCGAGGGTCACGGTGTTGTTGCGATAGTTGTCCATAGTGCGCCTTGTGTGATTGGAGTGCGTGTGCGCGGTCGTTCATTCAGTTATACCACGCGGTCCCGTTCCAGTTGTGCAGGGATTCGGGACGCCGGCGGAAGCGGGAGGGGCGGCGGGCCGGCCGCGAGGTCCGACGGCCGGAGGAGAAGAGGCCCGGACCCGGGCGGACGCGCCCGGTCGATCCGGGGAGCGCGGGCGGCGGACCGCCGGGAACGGACGGGCCGCGCTCTGGCGCCGGGAAGCAGACGGCGGCGCCGGGCCGCCGAGGCCCGACGCCGCCAGGAAAAGAGGGGCGCGTCTATCGCCCGGATGCCGCGGATGCGGCGCCCCGCCGCGCCGTGGAGTCGCGGTCGGCGCAGCGGGCCCGGTGCGCTAGCGGATGTTGTAGAACGCGTTCATGCCCGCGTACTCGGCGCTCGTGTACAGCTCGTCCTCGATGCGGATGAGCTGGTTGTACTTGGCGATGCGGTCCGAGCGGCAGGGCGCACCGGTCTTGATCTGGCCGGCGTTCACGGCGACGGCGAGGTCGGCGATGGTGGAGTCCTCGGTCTCGCCGGAGCGATGGCTTACGATGCACGCGTACCCCGCGCGCTTGGCCATCTCGATGGCCTCGAGGGACTCGGTGAGCGTGCCGATCTGGTTGACCTTCACGAGGATGGCGTTCGCGGCGCCGAGCTCGATGCCCTTCTTCAGGCGCTCGGTGTTGGTGACGAACAGGTCGTCGCCCACCAGCTGGACCTTGTCGCCGATGCGCTGGGTCAGCTTGACCCAGCCGTCCCAATCCTCCTCGGCCAGGCCGTCCTCGATGGAGATGATCGGGTACTTCTCGACGAGCTCGGCCCAGTAGTCGATCATCTCGTCGGTGGTGAGCTCGCGGCCCTCGCCCGAGAGCACGTACACACCGCGCTCGGCGTCGTAGCACTCGGTGGTCGCGGGGTCCATGGCGATCTTGAAGTCGTCGCCCGGCTTGTAGCCGGCGGCCTCGATGGCCTTGACGATGTACTGCAGCGGCTCCTCGTTGCTCTTGAGGTCGGGCGCGAAACCGCCCTCGTCACCCACACCGGTGCTGTGGCCGGAGTCCTTGAGGACGCTCTTCAGCGTGTGGTAGACCTCGGCGCACCAGCGCAGGCCCTCGGTGAAGGTGGGGGCGCCGACCGGCATGATCATGAACTCCTGGAAGTCCACGTTGTTGTCGGCGTGGACGCCGCCGTTCAGGATGTTCATCATCGGCGTGGGCAGGGTGTGGCCGTTCACGCCGCCGAGGTACTGGTAGAGCTCAAGGTCCGTGGACTGCGCGGCGGCGCGGGCCACGGCCAGGGACACGCCGAGGATGGCGTTGGCGCCCAGGTTGGCCTTGTTGGGGGTCCCGTCGGCCTCGATGAGGGCGGCGTCGACGGCGCGCTGGTCGAACGCGTCCATGCCGATCACGGCATCGGCGAGCTCCTTGTTCACGTGGTCGACGGCCTTCGTGACGCCCTTGCCGAGGTAGCGGCCCTTATCGCCGTCGCGCAGCTCGACGGCCTCGAAAGCGCCCGTGGAGGCCCCGGAGGGCACCATGGCGCGGCCGAAGGAGCCGTCGTCGAGCACGACCTCGACCTCGACCGTGGGATTGCCGCGCGAATCGAGGACCTCGCGACCGTAGACGTCCAGAATCTCACTCATTGCATCGTCCTTTCCGCTGGAGACCAGCTGGATGATCCATGCCCGGGCTTGGTTACCCAAAGCAAACTTTAGTCAGTATTCCCGATTGCGCGGGGTTTATCCACGGCAAGGCGATGCGAATCGGCGCGGGGCAGATCTTTGTTCCCGATACCCGCGGACCCGTCACTCCCCGCCCTTGACGCCGTCCCACAGCGCGTTGAGCTCGGAGGTGGAGAGGTCCTCGAGCCGCTCGCCGCGTTCGCGCGCGATGCCCTCCATGGCCGCCCACCGGCGGCGGAACTTGGCTGTGGAGGCGCGCAGGGCGCCCTCGGCGTCGATGCCCTCCTTGCGCGCCACGTTCACCAAGGCGAACAGCATGTCGCCGAACTCCAGGGAGCGGGCGTCGCTGCCGGGCTCCTCCGCCTCGAACTCGGCGCGCTCCGATGCGACCTGGTCCCACACGTCCTCGACCGTGTCCCACTCGAAGCCCGCCTTGGCGGCGCGCTTGGACACCTTCTGCGCCTGCATGAGTGCGGGAAAGGCCAGGGGCACGCTGTCGAGCAGCCCCTCGGGCGCGGGCTTGGCGTCGGCCCCGTCGGTCGAGGCGGCCCCGTCCTCCGCAGCGTTGCGCCCCTCGCGCTCGGCCCGCTTGACCTCGTCCCAGATGTCCAGGACCGCATCGGCGTCCCGCGCCCCCTCGGCCGAGCCGAACACGTGCGGATGGCGCCGCACGAGCTTCTCGTCGAGGTCGCGCACCACGTCGTCGATCGTGAACTCCCCGGCGTCCGCGGCGATCTGGGCGTGCAGGACCACCTGCATGAGCACGTCGCCCAGCTCCTCGCGCAGATGCGCGGCGTCCCCGGACTCGATGCAGTCGACGGCCTCGTACGCCTCCTCGATCATGTTCCCGGCGATGGAGGCATGCGTCTGCTCGCGGTCCCACGGGCAGCCGTCGGGCTGGCGGAGGCGCCAGATGGTCCGGACGAGCGACTGGAACGAGGCGCGCGCGTCGGCGAGCGTCGACTCGTCGCGCGCCGCACCGGCCGCGGGCGGGCTCCCTGCGGTCTCGTCCATGGCTACTCCTCCCCCATCACGATGTGGGAGAACGCCTCGGTCAGCGGCAGGCTGTCATCGTAGATGCCGTAGCTGTGCGTGCCGTCCTTGGGAATGGAGACGCTGCCGGGGTTGAACGCCCAGATACCCGGATGGCCGGGGACCGCCTCGTTCACCTTGACGTGCGTGTGGCCGTAGACCATCGCCGAGCCCTCGGGCAGCTCGGGCAGGTTGTCCACGCTGTTATGGAACCCCGCGCCGAAGACGTGGCCATGGGTGCAGAACAGCTCCCGGCCGGACGGCGCGAGCACCGGGGCGCTGTCGGCCATGCACGGGAACGAGAGGACCATCTGGTCGACCTCGGCCTCGCAGTTGCCGCGCACGGCGACGACCCTCCCCGTGGCGGCGAGGTCGTTCAGCAGGGCGATCACGCGCTTGGGCGCGTAGTCGCGCGGGAGGTCGTTGCGCGGCCCATGGTAGAGCAGGTCGCCCAGCAGCAGGACGCGGTCGGGGCGCTCCTCCCCGATGGCGGCCATGAGGCGCTCCGCCCAGTAGGCGGAGCCGTGGATGTCGGATGCGATGAGGAACTTCATGCGATTCCCTTCCAGAGGATCGGGCCGTCCCGCGCGTCGCGGCGACGGCGGTTCGGCGATCGGACGGAGTCGGCCGGGATGCGGCGGACCGGGACGATGCGGAAGCCGGGCGGCGCGCCGGACGTCAGGGCAGCGCCTCGAAGCGCACGCGGCGCGAGAAGTGGAAGTAGACGGCCACGATCGCGAGGTTGACCGCCGCGGGCCATACGAAGCCGGGTACGAGGACGTAGACGACCACGGACACCGCGTTGAGCACGACGGCGAGCCACGACACCCCGATGTAGTACACCTCGAGACCGCGTGCGGGACGGTTGGCCACGCCGATGCCCGCCGCTCCGAGCGCAAGGTCGAGCAGGGCCGTCGCAAGCGAGCAGATGGCGAGCAGCAGGCCCGTCGACGTGTTGGCGAACATGAGCGCCATGCCCGTCCACGCCGCCATGCCGATCGCGGCGAGCACCGCGATGAAGCTCATGACCTTGAGCGCCTTCTGATTGGATGACATCTTCGGTCTCCTTCCCTCGCGCGGCGCGACCGACCGCGCTGTGGGGGTTATACCCAACCGGGAGCCCGCGCACGCAGACCGCCCGGAGCATGCGGGGCGGGGCGCCGCCGGCGCCAAGCGCCCGGCGAACGGCAAGACCGATCGAAAGCATGCAGGGCGAGCGGCCCGTCGGCGCGAAGGCGAGGGCGCCGGCCTCGAGGCCACCGGCCGAGGGACCCGCCGGCGCGAAGCCGGGGGTGCCGGGCTACCGCCCTAGCGGCCGGACTCCCGCTCCACCTGCACGGCGGCGTACGCGAACGCGGCCGCGATGGCGAGGCTGACGAGCCCCGAGGGGATGATTCCCCCGGAAAGGATCATGAGCAGCACGTTGCACAGATTCGCCCATACGCCGAGCCACATGGGCAGACGGAGGCGCCCGATCCTCGACGGCGCGTTCGCCGCGCCGATGCCGAGCGCACCCGCCACGAGCCCGAGCACGGCGGAAAGCCCCATGGTCGCGACCTGCAGGGGGTCGAGTTGCATCTCGCCCGTCGAATGCAGGACCCACAGGGTGATGGCCAGGTCGATCCCGGCGATGAGGGCCAGGACGCTCAGGACCTTGAGCGCTTTTCGCATAGGGGACATCGGACTCCTCTTTCCGTCGGGAGGGACACGGGGGCGCCGGCAGGAAGCGGCGACGCTGCCGGGCTCGCTACAGCCCGGCCTCTCGCGACGCCCGGGCCGCGTCCATCACGCGCTGGAGGGCGATGCCCTCGCGGCGGGCGATGGCGGCGCAGTCCTCGAACTCGGGGGCCTCGCGGCGCGAGCCGTCGGGGAGCTCCACGCGCTTCATGCGCACCGCGCCCCACGGCGTCGGGACCTCCTCGATCGCGCGCGCGAGCACCGTGCGCTCCATGCGGACGCGCCGGACGCCGATGGTCGAGGTCTCACGGAATATGACCTCCTCGAGGCGCCCCGCGTCCTCGATCGCGGAGATGACCTGCAGCTGGTAGGCCGGGCGCCCCTTCTTGGTGAAGACCGGGACCCAGTGGACCTCGCGGGCGCCGGCGTCGCGCAGCCGGTCGGCGGCGTAGGCGAGGACCTCGGGGGTGCTGTCGTCGATGTCGCATTCCAGCTTGACGACCTGCGCCGGCGTATCAGGCACCGGCGCGGCAGGCAGCTCCTCGATCAGCCAGGCGCGCACGACCGAGGGGCGCTCGTAGGCGCGCTTCCCGGCACCCAGGCCGACGGCCCGGACAGCGTAGCGCGGCGGCAGCTCGAATACGGGGTCGAACGCGGCGACGAGCGCGGCGCCCGTCGGGGTGACGAGCTCGCCCGAGACGTCGGCCTGCGCGAGGGGCAGGCCGCAGGCGACGCAGACGTTCAGGGTCGCGGGGGCCGGCACGGGGATGACGCCGTGCTGGCAGCGGATGGTCCCGTGGCCGTCGACCAGCACCGGGACGACCGTGCGGGCGACGGCCAGGCTGTCGAACAGGACGCTTGCGGCGACGATATCCACGATGGAATCGACGGCACCGACCTCGTGGAAGTGCACCTGATCGAAGGGGACGGCGTGCGCCTTGGCCTCCGCCTCCGCGAGGATGCGGACCGCCCGGTGGGCGATCGCGCGGGCGCCCGCGGACATGTCCGCGGCGTCGATGATGCGGTCGATGTCCGCCGGCCCGCGGTGCTCGTGGTGATGGCCATGGGGGCCGTGGTGGTGATGGCCGCCGTGGCGGTGCTCGTGCTCGTGCTCGTGCTCGTGCTCGTGCTCGTGCTCGTGGAGAGCGTGCCCCGGATCGGCCTCGAGCGCAAGGGCGCCGTCGCCATGCAGATATTCCATATCATGGTCGCGGTTCTCGTGCTCGGCATCCAGCCGCACGGCGAAGTCGCAGCAATCGATGCCCGCCTTCTTCACGCGCGAGACCTCGATCTCGAAACCCCCGACCGACATGCTGTCCAACGCACGGCGCATCGCCGCCTCGTCCGCGCCCGCATCGAGCAGCGCCGCGACCAGCATGTCGCCCGCCACCCCCGCTTGGCAGTCCAGATACAGCGTCAGCCCCTCGCGGGGGCGCACCCGCATCGCGTCGTCCGCTTGACCCATGATCGATCAGGCCTCCTTGCCCGGTAGATGGTTGATAAGGGATGCCTGGTAGGCCGCCCCGAACCCGTTGTCGACATTCACCACGGACACGCCGCTCGCACAGCTGTTGACCATGGCCAGAAGCGCCGTAAGGCCGCCCAGGTTGGCCCCGTAGCCCACGCTCGTGGGCACCGCGATGACCGGGCAGGCGGCGAGCCCCGCCACCACGCTCGGCAGCGCGCCCTCCATACCCGCGATGGCGACGATCACCTGGGCGCGGGCCATCTCGTCCCCATGGCGCAGCAGGCGGTGGATGCCCGCCACCCCGGCGTCGTTGACGCAGGTGACGCGATTGCCCAGGAACCGCGCCGTGAGCAGCGCCTCCTCGGCTACCGGCACATCGCTCGTACCCGCGGTGACCACCAGGATCTCCCCGTTGCCGTCCGGCTCGGGCAGCTCGCCCACGACGCCGGCGCGGGCCTCCTCATGGTAGGTGAACGCGCAGCCCAGCGCGGCGAGCTCCTCGGCCTTGCGGGGGTCGAGCCGCGTGATGAGGATGCGCCGCTGCCCGGAGGCGAGCATGGCGTCCGCGATCCCCGCGATCTGCCCGGCCGTCTTCCCGGCCCCGTAGACGACCTCCGAGACCCCGGTGCGCAGGCCGCGTCCGGTGTCGACCTGCGCGAAACCCAGGTCGGCGACGGTATCGGCACGCACATGGCCCACCAGCTCGGCGGGGGTCATCTCCCCTGCCGCGACCTGGCGCGCGAGCGCCTCGAGCTCGGCTGCATCCATAGGGCTCCTTCCGACGTGGCGCGGCGCCCGCCTTGCGGCGCCTGCATCGACATGACGCTACCACATGGAGCGCACTCGAAGTCAGTGTGCGGCGGGACAATTCCACAGGGGCTGCGCACGCCCGCGGACCAAAGCGGGTATCCTGCACGTAACCGCACGGGCGACGGCAGCCCGCCGGGCATGCGGCGACGCTGGTGCCGCCTGAACGCCCATATGCCTACATGCGGACGAATCCGCACCCGGTTGCGTCCGCGCCCCACACGCCCGCAACCCCATCTGCGACCAGAAGGAGGACCATGTCCCTCGATCAGAGCGAGTATACCGAGAGCACCGCACCCGTCACCGCCGCAACCGCAGGCGCGCAGGCCAGCTCTGGCGCGGTGGAATCCGAAGCGACAGTCGCCGCGGAGCCCGAGGCGGCCATGCGCCCCGAGGCGGCATCCGCCGGGGAACCCGTCGGCGCCGAGGCGCGCCCCGAGCCCGAACCCGTCGAGGAGGCCCTCGGCACCGGTGCCGAGGAGCCCGCGCCCGGGAACCCGGGGCTGTCCATCGCCACCATCATCTTCGGTGTGGTGGGCGTCATCCTCGCCCTGTGGGTGAGCTGGATCCTGAGCGTCATCGCCGGCATCGTGGCCATCGTGCTGGGCCGCATGGCGTCGCGCCAGAACGCCCCCTATCCCCGCGCGATCTTGGCGGGCAAGGTGCTGGGCGTCATCTGCATCTTCGCCAACGCCTTCATGGTGTTCACCTACGTGGCGTACCTCATGAGCCTCGGCGTCTTCTAAGCCGGCGTCCATTAAGCGAGTGCGGGCGGGACGGCAGGGAGGCCGCGCACCCGCACCGCAGGTCGATGAGCATGAAAAACCTCCCGCTTCCCGAACCTCCATATCGAGCTCCGGGAAACGGGAAGGCGTTCGCAGAAGCGGGTCCGGGTCGACGCGAACAGCCGGACCCCGTCAAAGCGGGACCTCGATGCCCGTGCGACCTCGGCACCTAGAATCTCACGGACGAGGCAGGTGTGGTCCCTGCCCCGACGCCCATGCAGCCTCGGCACCTAGAGCAGGGCCTGCTCCCAGGCGGGCTCGCGGAAACCCACGAGCACCGCGTCGTCGGCGATCACCAACGGGCGCTTGACGAGCATGCCGTCGGTCGCGAGCAGCGCGAAAGCGTCCTCGTCGCTCATACCGGCATCCAACTTGGCCTTGATGCCCAGCTCGCGGTAGCGCATCCCGCTGGTGTTGAAGAAGCGGCGCACCGGGAGGCCGGAGCGCTCCTGCCAAGCGGCGAGCTCCTCGGCGGTCGGATTGTCCTCGACGATATGGCGGTCGGTGTAGTCGATCCCGTGCTCGTCCAGCCACTTCTTGGCCTTTCGGCAGGTAGAGCACTTGGGATATTCGATGAACAGGACGGGCATGGAGCCTCCTCGGATCGACGGGTGTGTCGCCGCGATTGTAGCATGCCCGTATCGGGGCGCGGTCTCGACCGATCCGACGGCGGCGGGCGCGGTTTCGAGCATCGGAACGCGGATTCGACCGGGCCGACGATGGTAAACAATTTTACTGTAACGTTAAATCGGAGACTTCCAAGTAACCCTTCAGCGAGGTAAAGCCTCTATCAGGGGTTTTGCAGTTGGCGATTCACCTGGCTACTCGGAGGGACCGAATTTAACGATACAGTAATTTCCTCATAGTGTCAGAATCCCCCATCAACCACTATATGTTGTGGTTTCTCATCGCTCGTCGATGCCGACCTGCTGGAATCCGGCACCTAGCGGCCGGCGCCGCGCATCGCCGCGAGCTCGACACGCGAATGGACGCCCAGCTTGGAATAGACCTGCTGCAAGCGACTGTTGACCGCGGCCTCGCTCAGCACAAGGCTCTCCGCCACATCCGCCGTCGACGCGCCGTCGGCGACCATGAGCGCAACCTCGACCTCCCCGTCGGTCAGGCCGGCATCTGAAAGCGCATGGGCGAACGAGCGGCGCTCGAGCCACGCCAGGGCGGCCTCGCGGGAATCGACCCCCAACTTCTCGTACGCACGGGTGCAGTACGTCCCCACCGTCGAGCGCGAGACCCCCATCTCCTCGGCCAGCGAGGCGAAGGTACGCCCCTCGCAGGCGGCGAGCAGCACCGTGCGCTCGCGGCGGGTGAGCCCGGCGTCGGCGAGGTCGAGCTCCCGGCGTGCGTGCTCCAAGCCGTCCTGCAGGCGCCGACGCTCAGCGGAGCCGTCGTCATCGGATCCCCCGGCGGCGCCCGAGGCATCCCCGAGGGGCGCCCCGGCATCCGTCTGCGCGGGCATCATGCGCTTCAGGCGCCCGTTGATGCGCAGGGCCACGACGGCGATGAGCACAACCAAGGCGAACAGGATGACCGGGCCGACCACCACGGTCGCGTAGTACCAGATCACGAAGATCCATTCGAATCCGACCGGTGCCATCTCGTCCTCCTCACCGCGCAACCATCGGACACGAGTCCGCTCATCGACAGTATGCCCGAACGCCGCGTCTCATGCTGTCGTGCACGCTGATGAAGATTTCGGGATATCCGCAGCTACGCGGTGTCGTGCAATGCAAGACGGAAGCGGGACCGCCGAACGGCCCGTCTCGAGGGGCGGGCGGAGGCGCGCGGCTCGGCGCGGGCGTCGGAGCGCGCGGCGCGAGGGACCAGCATCCGCCACGGGCGCCGGGACGTCGGCTGAGCGCCCGGCACGCGCCGCGGGTGCCGGCGTGATAGGCCGGCATGCGGGGCAGGCGCGCGACGCCCGGGGCCGGGGGGCGCGGCGGGCAGGTGCCGACGCCCCTATCGATGCCGCGCGTCGAGCTCGCCGGCGAGCTCGGGCACCGTGACGCCGTAGCGCTCGAGGGTTACGAGCAGGTGGTACACCAGGTCGCCCGCCTCGTAGCGGATATGGTCGTGGTCGCGGTCCTTGCATGCCATGATGACCTCGCTCGCCTCCTCGGCGAGCTTCTTCAGCAGCTCGTCCTCCTCGCCGTTGAGCAGGCGCGCGGTGTAGGAGGCCTCGGACGAGGCGTCCCAGCGGCCGTGGATCACGTCCGCCAGCCCCTCGAGCGTCTTGCCGATATCGCCATCCTGCACGTTTGCGGTGCGAACACCCATGTCGTCTCCAATCTGGTCGAATGTCGCGCGGACGACCCCGCGCCGCGAGGCGGCGGGCATCCGTTTCGGGCGCCGGGCAGCCCGCGCGGGTCGGGGCCGGACCTGCGCCGCCGGACGCGCGCCGGACCGGCGCTGCCGTCGGTCAGCCGTCCGACTCCCCGGTCAGGCTCCGGTAGAAGCAGCTCCGGTTGCCGGTGTGGCAGGCGGGGCCGGGCGAGTCCACGAGCGCGAGGAGGGTGTCGCCGTCGCAGTCCGCGCGGAGCTCGCGCAGCTGCTGCATGTTGCCGCTCGTCGCGCCCTTGTTCCACAGCTCCTGGCGGCTCCGGCTCCAGAACCACGTGGTCCCCGTCTCGACGGTGAGACGGATCGACTCCGCGCTCATCCAGGCGACCATGAGGACCTCGCCGGTATCGTATTGCTGCACGACGCAGGGGATGAGGCCCCGCTCGTCGAACTTCAGATCATCGATGCCCATATCGGCTCCTTTCCCGCGGGCGTCCCGGCCCCGCGGCCTCCGGCGCCCCGTCGGCGCCGTCCCCTGCCTAGAAATCCAGGCGCATGGGGATGCCCTGCGAGGCCATGTACTCCTTCACCTGCCGGATGCTGTAGGTGCCGAAGTGGAAGACGCTCGCGGCGAGGACCGCGTCGGCCTCGCCCTCGATGATGCCCTCCGCGAAGTGCTCGAGCGTCCCCACGCCGCCCGACGCGATCACCGGGATCGGAACCGCGCGCGCCACCGCGCGGGTGAGAGCCAGGTCGAATCCCTCCTTGGTGCCGTCCCGGTCCATGCTCGTGAGCAGGATCTCCCCGGCGCCGCGGCGGGCGGCCTCCTGCGCCCACGTCACCGCGTCGATGCCCGTCGGGGTGCGGCCTCCCGCCAGGTAGACCTCCCAGCGGTCGGCGCCCGGCGCCCCGGGCTCGCCCACCCGTTTCGCGTCGATGGCGACGATCACCGCCTGGCTGCCGAAGGCCGCCGCGGCGGCGGTGATGAGCGATGGGTCGCGCACGGCGGCGGAGTTCAGCGAGACCTTGTCCGCGCCGGCGGCGACCATCCGCCGCATGCTCGCCAGGTCGCGGAAGCCGCCGCCCACCGTGTAGGGGATCGCCAGCTCCTCGGCGGCATGCGCGGCCATGTCGATCGTCGTCGCCCGGTTGTCGCTCGTCGCCGTGATGTCGAGGAAGATCACCTCGTCGGCGCCCTCGCGGTCGTAGGCCGAGGCGAGCTCCACCGGGTCCCCCGCGTCGCGCAGGGACGCGAAGTTCACGCCCTTGACCACGCGCCCGTCCTTGACGTCCAGGCATGGGATGACGCGTTTAGTGAGCATCGCCGGCCCCCTCTCCGGATACGGCCGCCGACGGCCCGGACGAGCGCGCGCCCGCCTGCGCCGCACCCTGCCCGGCCGCCTCCAGCGCCTCGGCGAGCGTGAAGCTCCCCTCGTACAGGGCGCGGCCTATGATGCAGCCCTCGACGACGTCGGGACCCGCCGCGGCGAGCGCGCGCACGTCCGCGAGGGTCGAGATGCCGCCCGACGCCACCACGGGAAAGCCCGCGCACGCGGCGACGCGGCGGTAGGCGTCCGCGTCGACGCCCGTCTGCATGCCGTCGCGCGAGATGTCGGTGAACACCAGATGGCGGAACCCGAGCTCGGACAGCTCGCCCACCACGCTCTCCACGCTGCGGGAGATCCCGTCGCGCCAGCCGTTGATCTTGACCTGCCCGTCGCGGGCCGCCACGTCGGCTACGAGCATGCCGCCGAAGCCGCGGGCCGCGACCTCGGCGAACCCGGGCTCGGTCACGAGCACGGTGCCCAGCGCGATGCGGCGGGCACCGTACCCCGCGAGCTCGTCGATGCGCTTGAGCGAGCGGACGCCGCCGCCCACGTCGACCGACAGCCCGTCGACGCGGCAGATGGCCTCGATCGCGGCCGAGTTCGCCGCGCAGGCGTCCTCGTCCTCCTCGAGCGCCGCGGAGAGGTCGACCACGTGCACCCAGGTCGCGCCCTGCTCGGCGAAGGCCCGGGCCTGCGCCACGGGGTCGTCCGAATACACCGTGCAGCGCGAGCGCTCGCCCCGTTCGAGGCGCACCACCTTGCCGGCGATGAGGTCGATGGCGGGAAAGACGATCATGCGCCCACCTCCTTGACGCGCGCCTCCACGATGCGCACGAAGTTCTCGAGGATACGATGGCCGTGCGCCGAGGACTTCTCGGGGTGGAACTGGCACCCGTAGATGTTGCCGTGCCACACGACCGAACCGAACGCGCGCGCGTAGAACGTGCGGGCGGCGATGTCGCCGGCGTCCGCGTCCCCGTCGAGCGCGTAGGAATGCGTGAAATACAGGTTCGCGCCCTCGTCGAACCCGTCGAGCAGCGGGCAGGCGAGGCCCGCGGGCGTGAGGTGCACCTGGTCCCATCCCACATGGGGGATCTTCAGCCGGTCGGCCGGGAGGACGGTGCACGACCCCTTGAGCAGGCCGAGGCCGCGGACCCAGCGCTTCCCTTCGGCCTCGAACACGGTTCCGGGGGCGTCGCGGAGGTCGGAGCCGGCGGGCACGGGCGGCACCTCCGCCGGCGCATCGGCGGGCGCCGGCGCGGCAGCCGGCACGGGTGCGTCCGGCACGCCCTCGTCGCCGCGCTCGAACAGCAGCTGGAGCCCCAGGCACACGCCCAGAAACGGCGTGCCCGCGCCGCCGGCCACAGCATCGATGACCGCCCGGTCCTGCCCCGATTCGCGCATGAAGGCGATCGCGTCGTAGAAGGACCCCACGCCCGGCAGCACGATCCCGTCTGCCGCGCGAATCCGCTCGGGATCGTCGGTCACCTGCGCCTCGGCGCCCGCGCGCGCCAGCCCGCGGGCCATGCTGGACAGGTTGCCCTTATGGTAGTCGACGATGACGATGACCGGCTTATCGGCCATGACCGCACCCCTCTCCGTACCCGTGATGAATCGACCCCGTCCCCCTGCGGCGTCTCGACCTCGCCCCCGAACGCGGCGCCCCGGTCGCTACAGGCTGCCCTTGGTGGAGGGGACGCCCTGCACGCGGGGGTCGAGCTCGCAGGCGCGGCGCATGCAGCGGCCCACGGCCTTGAAGGCGGCCTCGATGATGTGATGGCTGTTCGCCCCCGTGAGCTCGCGCACGTGTAGCGTGAGCTGCGCGTCCCGTGCGAAGGCGTAGAAGAACTCGACCGCGAGCTCCGTGTCGAAGGCGCCCACGCGCTCGGTGGGAAGCGGCAGGTCGCAGTACGCCTGCCCGCGGCCCGAGATGTCGACGGCGGCCGCCACGAGGGTCTCGTCCATGGGGATCGCGCAGTCGGCGAACCGGGTGATGCCCGCCTTGTCGCCCAAGGCGGCCGCGAACGCCCGGCCCAGCACGATCCCCGTGTCCTCCACGGTATGGTGCGCGTCCACCTCGACGTCTCCGGTCGCACGGACCGTGAGGTCGAACAGCCCGTGGCGCCCGAACGCGTCGAGCATGTGGTCGAAAAACGGCACCCCCGTGGAGATGTCGCAGGCGCCCGACCCGTCCAGGTCGAGCTTGACGGTGATATCGGTCTCCCCCGTCACGCGGGAGACCTCGGCGGTCCTCGCCATCCGGTCCTCCTTGCCGGCGGGCGCGCCAGCCCCGTCGGCCCCGCGGGCGCGGGGCCCCGGCCGGGGCGGCGCGCCTCAGCCCTCCTCGTCCAGCAGCGCCGTCAGCGCCGCCAGCAGCTCGTCGTTCTCCTCCGGCGTGCCCACGGTGATGCGCAGGCAGCCCTCCAGCCCGGATGCGTACGAGAAGTCGCGCACCAGGATGGAGCGCTCGTCGCGCAGGCGCTCGCGGATGCGGCTCGCCTCGTCCATGCGCACGAGCAGGAAGTTGCCCTGGCTCGGCCACACCTCCAGGCGCTCGTCGGCCTCGAACGCCGCGAGCAGCCGTGCGCGCTCGGCGCGCACCTGCGCCACCGCGGGCGCCAGCTCGGCGCGCGCGCGGACCAGCGCGAGGGCCGCGGCCTGCGTGAGCACGTTCACCGAGTAGATCTGGCGGATCGCGGCGAACACCTCGATCACGTCCGGAGCGGCGAGCACGTACCCGCAGCGGATGCCGGCCGCGCCGAAGGCCTTGGACAGCGTGCGCAGGATGACCAGGTTGGGGCAGCTCCCGAGCAGGCGCTCCACCGAGACCCCCTCGTCCGCGAACTCGATGTAGGCCTCGTCGACCATCACCGGCCCGGGGCAGGCCCGGCACAGCTGCGCCACGAACGACGCCGACACGGGGTTGCCCGTGGGGTTGTTGGGCGAGGTGAGGATCGCGAGGTTCGTATGGGGCGCCGCGGCGAGCAACGCGCGCTCGTCGAACTCGAAGGTCCTGCGGTCGCGGCGCACGTTGCGCACGCCGGTCCGCGTGAGCGAGGCGAAGAACTCGTACTCGGAGAAGCACGGCGGGCAGTTGAGGACGCGCCGCCCCTCCCCGCCGAAGGCGAGCAGGAAGTTGAACAGCAGCTCGTCGCCGCCGTTGCCCACGCAGACGTTCTCGGGCGCCAGGCCGTGGCGCGCCGCCAGCTCGCATCGCAGCTCGCCGGACAGGGGGTCCGGGTAGCGGTTGAGCGGCGTCGCCGCCAGCGCCGCGTCGACCGAGGCGCGCACGCTGGCCGGCAGCGGGTAGGTGTTCTCGTTCGCCGACAGGTTGATGCGGCACGGCGTGAAGCTGGGGTCGTAGGGCTCGATGCCCGCGAGGTGCGGCTGCACGAGGGCGCGCATGCGATCTGAGAGCTCTGCCATGGGTCACGACTCCTTCGCGGGGAAAACGGGCTCGGCGGCGGGCTCGGCGGCGGGACCGGAGATCCCGCGCGCCACGGTATCCGGGTCGTCCCCGGGCCAGGCGGTCCGCGCCAGGTCCGCCCCGGCGAGGGCCTCGGGCGAGACCGCGTCCGGACCGAGCTCCAGGACCCGGCGGCGCAGGCCGGCGGACAGCCCGTGCGCCCACAGGCCCTCCGCCTGCGCGAGGCGCTGGGTCGCCGGGGCGTCCGCGAGCAGGCCCGCGGGCGTGTAGCAGATCACCGAGGACTTCTTGACGAAGTCGTCGACGGACAGCGGGCTGGAGAAGGTCGCGGTGCCGCCCGTGGGCAGCGTGTGGTTGGGGCCGGCCACGTAGTCGCCCAGCGGCTCGCAGCTCCAGGCGCCCACGAAGATGGCCCCCGCGTTGCGGATGGAGCCGAGCAGCCCCATCGCGTCGGCGCAGTGCAGCTCGAGGTGCTCGGGCGCGATCGTGTTGACGGCCTCGAGGGCGGTGGGCATGTCGGGCGCGATCACGACCGCCCCCTGCTCGGCGAGGGACGCGGCGGCGATGTCGCGGCGGGGGTTGGCGGCGAGCAGCGCCTCGGCCGCCCTCTCCACGCGCTCGGCGAAGGAGGCGTCGCAGGTGACGAGGTAGCATGCGGCGAGCGGGTCGTGCTCCGCCTGGGCCATGAGGTCCGCGGCGACCACGGCGGGCTCGGCCGTGGCGTCCGCGAGCACGCACACCTCCGAGGGGCCGGCGACCATGTCGATGCCGACATCGCCCGAGACCAGGCGCTTGGCCGCGGCGACGTAGGCGTTGCCGGGCCCGGCCACCTTCTCCACCCGCGGGATCGACTCGGTGCCGTACGCGAGCGCCGCGACGGCCTGCGCCCCGCCGACGGTGTAGATCTCGTCCACGCCGCCCACCTTGGCCGCGGCGAGCGTGTAGGGGGAGATGGGGCAGGCCCCCGGCGCGGCGTCGCGCTGCGGCGGCGTGACCATGACCACGCGGCGCACCCCGGCGACCTTGGCGGGGATGGCGTTCATGAGGACGGTCGAGGGGTACTGCGCGCGGCCGCCCGGCACGTAGATGCCCGCCGCCGCCACCGGCGTCACCTTCACGCCGAGCACGGTGCCGTCGGGGCGCGCGGTGAACCAGCTCTGCCGGACCTCGCGTTCGTGGAAGTCGCGGATCTGCGCGGCGGCCTTCTCGAGCGCGGCCAGGAAGGAGGGGTCGAGCCCCTCGAGCGCCGCGTCGACCTGCTCGTCGGGCAGGCGGAAGTCCGCCACGTCCACGCCGTCGAACTCGCGGCAGAAGCGGCGCAGGGCCTCGTCCCCGCCGGCGCGCACCTCGTCGATGATCCCCTGGGCCGAAGCCGTGATGTCCGCCGGCACGGCGCCCTCGCGCGCGAGCATGCGCGGCTGCAGGCGCTCGCCCGGCGCGAGCGTGATGGTCCTCATCCTCACTCCTATCGGGGCACCGGATGCGCCCGACGCCTGCGCGCCGCGCACCCGCGCCCGTGAGCAGGCGGGCGCACGGCCCATCGTTGAGCCGCGCGCCCGCACGAATCTTCTCCTACACGGTGACTTTATCATGATAAAGCATACGGCACAACCGCGTTACCCCGCCGAAACACGGGACCGCGGGAGCCCTGCGCGGGCCCCGCTAGCCCCGCTGCACGACGTCCGCCAGGCGCGCGGCGAGCGCGCGGACGCGGGGGTCCAGGCGCGCGCGGCCCGGGCTCGCGAAGAAGCGCGCCGTGCAGGTCATGATCTCGCCGGTGACGACCAGGTCGTTCTCGCGCAGCGTGGTGCCCGTCGCCGTGATGTCCACGATCCGGTCCGCCATGCCCACGATGGGCCCGAGCTCGATGTTGCCGTGCAGCGTGAGGATGTCCGCGTTGACGCCGCGCCCCGCGTACCAGGCGCCCGCGATGCGCGGGTACTTGGTCGCCACGCGCAGGGTTCCGCGCCGCGCGTACGCGCGCTCCGTCGCCCCCGCCGCGTACGCGGCCGCCGGCTCGGCCTCGATGAAGCGGCACGCACCGAAGCGGAGGTCGACGAGCTGCAGCAGGTTGCAATCGGCCTCGATGAGCGAGTCGCGCCCGCAGATGCCGCAGTCGGCCCCGCCGCACGAGACGAACGCCGGGGCGTCCTGCGCGCGCACGATGATGTACTCCACATCGCCGATGGAATCCGGGCCCTCGAGACGGTCGCGCACCGTGAACATGAGGTGGCGCCCCGGGTCGCGCAGGGGCCCGACGTCGAGCCCGGCGGCCTCGAGAACGCGCAGGGTGTCGCCGTTGAGCGAGCCCTTGGGAACGGCGATGCGCACGGGGGGCGCAGCGGGCGACGGGACGGCCGCGGCGACGGACGGAGCCGCCGGGACGTCCCCCTCCCCGCCCGCATCGCCGTCGCCCGCGGGGGCCGCAGCCGCACCGGGCATGCGCTCCGCGACGGCGGCCTCGAGCCGTTCGAGCGAGAACGCGAAGCCCGCGGCCGGAACGCGGGGCACCCCCTCGACCGCCCCGTCGAACACCTCATCGTAGCGCCCGCCCGAGCCGATGGACTCGGGGATGCCGGCGGCGTAGACCTTGCAGACCAGGCCCGTGTAGTACCCGAACGAGTTGACGATCGAGAAGTCGAACGACAGGCGCTCCGCCGCCGCGGGGGCCTCCGACGCCAGGCGCTCGGCGAGCGCGCCCAGCTCCCCCACCGACCGCGCGTCCGCGCCGGCGCCCTCCAGCAGCTCCCGGGCGCACGCCAGCACCTCGGCCCCGCCGCAGAGGCGCGGCAGCTCCCTGACCGCCCGCTTGAGCGCGGGCGGCTCGGAGCTGCCCTCCACGAGCTCGTCGAGGTCGACCAGGTTGTTCAGGTGGACGAGCTCGAGCGCGCGGCGGGCGAGCCCGGTATCGGCGCAGTGCGCGAGCAGCTCCTGGTACGGCCGGACGCTCCCGCAGACCACGCGCCAATCGGGCAGGTCGAGGGCCTGCGCGACCTCCGCCGCGCACCGCACGACCTCGGCGTCGCCCTCGATGCCGCCCGCGCCGATGAGCTCGAAGCCGAGCTGGGTCACCTGGCGCGAGGCGCCCGTGTTGCGCGGCGCCGTCCTCACGACCGGGGCGTCGTAGCGCAGGCGCAGCGGGAGCCGGGCGGCGTCCAGCCGCGAGGCGACCATGCGGACGATGGGGAGGGTGTTGTCGGGCCGCACCACCAGGAAGCGGCCGTCGTCGTCGAACAGCTTGAACGGGGTGTCCGCGATGCGGCCCCCTCCGCCCAGCGCGTCGCGGTGCTCGAGCAGCGGCGTCTCCACCGGCAGGTAGCCATGGCCCTTCAAGATGCCCCGCACCGTGAGCGCGATGTCCTCGCGCGCCTGCGCCTCCTCGGGCAGAATGTCGCGGAATCCCCATGGTGTGGCCGTCATCCCCGTGCACCGTCCCCTGTTCGTCGTCCTCCGGCGGCTTCCGCTCGCGCGGATGCGCCCCCGTCTCGTCTTGAGCGTGGATACTTTAGCATACTGGAGTGCTCGCTGCTCGGCGCATGGAAGTTTTACCGAACCCTGACACCCCGCCCGTCCCCGCACGACCCCTCATCACGTGAAAAAAGGGGGCGCGGCCAAGCGGCCGTGCCCCCTTCCGCAGCGAAGGTCCGACGGATGCGCGGGGTTACTCGTTGTCGCCCGCGGTCATCTGGGTGGCGGACAGGCCGCCCTCGGTCGCGGCGGCCGCATCGGGCCACACCCAGTCGGTGAAGGCGGGATGATCGAAGCCCTCGTCCACGGCGAAGCGGAACGCCTCGTCGCGGAAGGCCTCCCACTCGTCGATCTGCGCGGCGTGCTCGTCGGCGCCGGCCTGCGCGTCCACCAGGCGCAGCGCGTCGGCGGCCAGCGCCCAGCGGTCCATGTTGTTCAGGCGCAGCATGTCGAACGGGGTGGTCGTGGAGCCCTTCTCCTCGTAACCGTGGACGCGGAAGCTCTTGACGCCCGGACGCTCCCACAGGATGCGGTGGATGGTGCCCTCGTAGGCATGGAAGCAGAACAGCACCGGCTTGTCCTCGCCGCCGAAGAACTCGACGAAGCGCTCGTCGGAGATGGCCTGGTCGTTATCGTGCAGGCTCTGGATCTTCAGCAGGTCGACCACGTTCACGAACCAGACCTTGACGCCCAGCTTGCGCAGCAGGTCGGTGGCGGCCAGCGCCTCCATGGTGGGGACGTCGCCGCAGGAGGCGATCACCAGGTCGGCGTCCTCCAGGCTGTCGGCCGTGCAGGCCCAATCCCAGACGGCGAGGCCCTCCTCGAGCTCGGCCTTGGCCTCATCGACGGTGAGGAAGGTCGGGGCGGGCTGCTTGCCGCAGAAGATGGCGTTCACGCAGTTCGTGGACTGGTAGGCGCGCTCGGCCACGGCGAGCGCCATGTTGGCGTCGCAGGGGTAGTAGGCGTTCACGATGTGGGTGTCGTTGGCCTTGTTGAGCAGCAGGTCGATGAAACCGGGGTCCTGGTGGGAGAAGCCGTTGTGGTCCTGGCGCCACACGTGGCTCGTCAGCAGGATGTTCAGGCCGGCGATGGGCTCGCGCCAGGGGATCTCGCGCACGGTGGCCTCGAGCCACTTGCAGTGCTGGTTCACCATGGAGTCGACCACGTGGACGAAGCTCTCATAGGTGCTCCACACGCCGTGGCGGCCGGTGAGCAGGTAGGCCTCGAGGAAGCCCTCGCACTGGTGCTCGGACAGCTGCTCGACGACCTTGCCGGACGTGGCGAGGAGCTCGTCGTTGTCGGCGTCGGCGTGGTAGCCGGCCTCCCACTGCTTCTTGGTCACCTGATAGGCGTCCTGAAGGCGGTTCGAGGCGGTCTCGTCCGGGCCGAAGATGCGGAAGTCGTCGTTCGCGGCGAGCACGTCGGCGGTGTAGGCGCCGAACACGCGCGCGGCCTCGGTCGCGCCCCAGCCGTGGCCCTTCTCGGCGACCGGCACCTCGTGGGCGTGGATGTCGGGCAGGGTGAGGTCGCGGCGGACCTTGCCGCCGTTGGCGTTCGGGTTCGCGCCGATGCGCAGGTCGCCGACGGGCATGAAGGCCGTGACCTCGGGACGGACCTGGCCCTCGGGGGTGAAGAGCTCCTCGGGGTGGTAGGAGCGCAGCCAGGCGCGCAGGACGCGGAAGTGCTCATGGGTGTCCTTGGCACTCGCCAGCGGCACCTGATGGGCGCGCCAGGAGTCCTCGGTCTTCTTGCCGTCGATGTGCTTGGGGCAGGTCCAGCCCTTGGGGGTGCGGAAGATGATCATCGGGTAGACCGGGCGGGTCTCCACGCCGGTCTCGGCGATCGTCTTGATGTCGCAGATCTCGTTGAAGACCTGCTCGAGCAGGTTGGCGAAGCGCGCGTGGATGGAGGCGTGCGGCTCGTTGTCGAAGCCGGCCATGAAGAAGTGCGGCTTGTAGCCCATGCCCTCGAAGAACTTGGTGAGCTCCTCGTCGGAGATGCGGGCCAGGATGGTGGGGTTCGCGATCTTGTAGCCGTTGAGGTGCAGGATCGGCAGGACGATGCCGTCGGTCTTGGGGTTGACGAGCTTGTTGGACTGCCAGGAGGTGGCGAGCGCCGCGGTCTCGGCCTCGCCGTCGCCCACCACGGCGACCGCGAGCAGGCTCGGGTTGTCCATCACCGCGCCGTAGGCGTGGGACAGGGTGTAGCCGAGCTCGCCGCCCTCGTGGATGGAGCCGGGGGTCTCGGGCGCGAAGTGGCTGGGGATGCCGCCGGGATAGGAGAACTGGCGGAAGAACTTCTGGAGGCCGGCCTCGTCATCGGTGATGTCGGGACGGATCTCGCGGTAGGTGCCGTCGAGCAGGGACTGCGCGGTGCCGGCCGGGCCGCCGTGACCGGGGCCCATGAGGAAGATGGCGTTCTGCTGGTGGTCAGCGATGAGGCGGTTGACGTGACCGAACAGGAAGTTCACGCCCGGCGTGGTGCCCCAGTGGCCCACGAGGCGGTGCTTGACGTCGGGACGGCCGAAGTCGCGGGTCTCGCCGGTCTTCTCATCGACCCAGTCCTTCTTCATGAGCGGGTTGGAGCGCAGGTAGATCTGGCCGACGGAGAGGTAGTTGGCGCAGCGCCAGTACTTCTCGACGCCGGAGAGGACCTCGGCGCTCACGGGGCCGTCGAGCTTCTTCCACGGGGTTCCGATCACGGGGTTGGACATTGCTCCTCCTTTTCATGACGCCGGGCGGTGTGCCCGGCGGCTTGCTACCCGAAGGGTGCCATGGGCGATGCGGACGGGCGCGGGCCGGCGGCGGACCGCAGGCAGGGGTTCGGCGGAGCGCGCGCCGGAGGTTGGATCGACCCCCGGTCGCCGGGATCCGCACCCGCCTCGAGCATCGGCGCCAGTATAAGTGATAAAACGTTTTATCACTATGGAAAAACGTTTTATCTTTCTGAAAGTTTTATGTCATGCCGCCGTAAGGGGAAAGGCGCGGGAGACGGCGCGCGCCGCCGCGCGGAAGGCGGCCGGAACGGACGCGGGACCGCCGCACGGTGCGGCCGGCGCCCCTACAGGGCGGCCACGCTCTCCTTGATGACGAGATGGGGCTTGAGCACGCGCTCCACCGGGTCGGCGGCGGGATTGTCCAGACGACGCATCATGAGCCCCACCGCATGGTGGGAGAGCTCGGCGACGTTCTGCTCGATCGAGGTGAGCGAGGGCTCGAACAGCGCGTCGGCGGCGCTGTTGTCGTAGCTCACGAGCGAGTAGTCGCGCGGGATGCGCCTGCCCTGCTCGTGCATGCGCTTGAGCAGGCCGAGCGCGATGTTGTCCGAGCTCGCGAACACCGCGGTGGCGTCGCTGGCGAGCACGTCGGCGGCCGCCTCGTACGCGCTCGAGATGTAGTACTCGGTCTCGGCGACCAGCGACAGGTCCGGCTCGACGCCCGCCTCGCGCAGCGCCCGCAGGTAGCCCACCAGGCGCTTGCGGCCGGTGATGGTCTTCGCCGCGTTCACCATGCAGGCGATGCGGCGGTGCCCCATCTGCAGCAGGTAGCGGGTCGCCATGTATCCGCCGAGCTCGTGGTCGAACATGACCTTGTCGCAGGACAGCTCGTCGACCACGCGGTCGACCATCACGTAGGGCACCGGCAGGCCCGACAGCTCGTCGATGAGGGCGCGGTCGTCGGGCACCTCGTCGCCCACCACGAGGAACAGCCCGTCGACGCCGCGCGTCACGAGCAGGCTCAGCAGGTCGAGGTCGTTCTCCGGCAGGCCGTCGGAGTTGGTGATGAACAGCGCGTAGCCCTCGGCGCGACAGCGCTGCTCGAGGTTCTTGGCCAGCGACGAGAAGAAGCGGCTCTCGATGTTGGGGACGATCAGGCCGAGCGTCTTGGAGCGCTGGGTGACCAGGCTGCGCGCGATCTGGTTGGGGATGTAGTGCTCGCGCGCGGCGACCTCCTTGATGCGCCGCCGGTTCTCCTCGGAGATGCGGCAGGGGCGGTTGTTGAGGACGAGCGAGACGGAGGCGGGGGACAGCCCCACCTCGCGCGCGATCTGCTTCAGCGTCACCTTGTTGGCCACGAAGCCTCCCTGTGCCAGCGAACGACCGGAAAACGTATGGGCGTCTGGTCTTTATACCACCTTCGGCCTCCTTATAATAGCGAACATGATGAAGCAGGATGACATAACACGGAAGGCCCGGTCGCGCGCCCACGGCATGCCGGAGAGCCCCGGGGGCCGCGTCGCCCTGTACGGGATGCTCGCCGCGCTCGCCCTGTGCGCCGGCTACCTCGAGGTGCTGGTCCCCCTGCCCGTCACAGTGCCCGGCGTCAAGCTGGGGCTCGGCAACGCGGTGGTGCTGTACGCGCTGCTCAGGATGGGCGCCCGCCCCGCGCTGTACCTGATGCTCGCCAAGGTGCTGTGCTCGACGATCCTGTTCTCCAACCCGCAGATGATGGCCTTCAGCCTCGCGGGGGGCCTGCTCTCCTGGGCGGTCATGGCGCTCGCCGTCCGCTTCGCCCCGTTCTCCGAGGTCGGCGTATCCGTCCTGGGGGGCGTCGCCCACAACCTGGGGCAGCTCGCGATGGTGGCGGCGCTGCTCTCCCCGGCGACGGCGTACGTGAACGCCCCGGCGCTCGTCATCGCGGGCGTGGTCTGCGGAGCCGCGATCGGGATCCTGCTGCGCGGCGTGCTCGCCGCCCTGCCCGAAGGAGGGATCCGTGCATAGGCCGCATCCCGGGCCCCGCGCCCGCGTCGCGCCCCCGCGCGCACAGGGGGCCGGCTCCCCGCCCGTCGCGCCGCATCGCGGCGGACCCGTCTCGCGCCGCGGGCTCCTCGCCGGCGCAGGGGCGCTGCTCGCAGCGGGCGCGCTCGGGATCGCCGGCTGCGCGGCGCGCCCCTCCGGGCACGCGGACGGCAGCGGGCCGGTCGACGGCTCGACCTTCGCCTTCGACACCTACTGCACCTTCACGGTCTACGGCGACGACACCGCGCTCGCCCGGCTCTCGAGCGCATGCGCGCGCTACGACGCGCTGCTCGACCTCTACGACGAGGAGAGCGACATCGCGCGCGTGAACGCCGCCGGGGGCGAAGCGGTCCAGGTCGACCCCGACACCGCCGACCTCCTCGCGCGCGCCCTCGAGTTCTGCGCTCAAGCGGACGGCCTGTTCGACATCACCATCGGCGCCGTCTCCACGCTCTGGGACTTCGATGCGGGCACGCGGCCGTCCGACGAGCAGATCGCCGCCGCCCTCCCCCATGTCGGATGGCGCGGCGTGCACGTGGACCGCGAGGCGTCGACCGTCCGGCTCGACGACCCCGAGGCCAAGCTCGACCTGGGCGGCATCGCCAAGGGGTACGTGGCGGACCGGCTCGTCGAGCTGCTGCGGGACCGGACCGACGCCACCGCGGCCATGATCTCGCTCGGGGGCAACATCGCGCTGTACGGCACCAAGCCCGACGGGAGCCCGTGGGACATCGGCGTGCGCGACCCCAACGACCCGGGCGGCAGCTCGATCGTGGGGACGGCCCACGTGGAGGGCGGCATGTCGCTGGTGACGAGCGGCCTGTACGAGCGCACCTTCGAGTTGGACGGGGTCACGTACTGGCACATCCTCGACCCGCGCACGGGCATGCCCGTGGCGACCGACACGGAGAGCGTCACCGTCGCCTGCCCCTCCTCGACCGCGGCGGACGCCCTCTCCACCACCCTGTTCGTGGCGGGGAGCGCACGCGGGTGCGAGATCGCGGACGGACGCGCGGACACCGGCGCGTACTTCCTGCTCGACAGCGGCGGCGCGGTCTCGAGCACCGCCTGGGACGAGCTCACGGATTTCGAGGTGTAGGCGAACAGGAAACGGCGCCGCAGCAGCGACGCCGTCTTGTTCCCTGGTGCCCCCGGGCGGATTCGAAGACGACACCCGCCGGGGATAGAGTGACGCGGGTGTCGACGGCCCGAATCCGCCGGCATGCCACCGCAAACAGGAAACGGCGCCGCAACAGCGACGCCGTCTTGTTCCCTGGTGCCCCCGGGCGGATTCGCGTCCGGCTGCGCCGTCCGCAGCTTCGGGCGCTCGTGCGCCCTCGCACGCTCGCTGGCAAACGCTCACGCGTTTGCTCAGCCTCGCGACCCCAGCGGGTTCGAATCCGCCGCGAACCGCACAAACCAGAAACGGCGCCGCAGCTGCGACGCCGTCTTGCTTGCTGGTGCCCCCGGGCGGATTCGAACCGTCGACACCCGCTTTAGGAGAGCGGTGCTCTATCCCCTGAGCTACGGAGGCAGGTGACGAGCATTCTAGCAGATTGGAAACCGGTTCGCTCAGTCTATCGTCGAGGCACCCGCTTTTTCGCATATACGCGGTCGCCCATACGCTCGAGCAGGTATCATTAAGGTCGTTTGATCGGCTATCCGACCGCGTGCCCACGCGACCGCCGCCAAGAATAAGGAGCATCCGCATGTCACCCAACCGCAAATACCTCAAGGTCGCAAGCCTGCTACAGGTCGTCGTCGCCCTCGCGGCGCTCATCCTGGGCATCATCTGCTTTACCGGCGCGAACTACGCCGAGGCGGACGCCGGGGTGCTCGGTGTGCTCGTGGTGAGCATCGACGGCATCCTGTACCTGCTGTGCGCGGCCCTGAGCTTCATCACCGCCTTCATGGGCATCCACGGCGCGAACCGCCCGAGCGCCCTTGGAAGCCATCGCCTGCTCGCCGTCCTGACGGTCCTCGTCGGCATCGTCACGTGCGTGGTCAGCGGCCTCGGGCAGACGATCCCCGTGCTCGACGCGCTGGTCATCCTGTTCGGCTTGATCGCCGCCATCCTCGACACGATGGTCCGCAAGGAACTCGACCGCTAGCGTCGCACCTTCATACACCGCATGGGAAAAGCCGGGGTTCGCCCCGGCTTTTCCATTGTCGGCCACCCGTTTCCGGCTAACCCCACGGATTGCGCTCGAACAGCGGCTCGGGTTCCGGTCGACGGTCCGAATAGGGATCGTAGCCGTCGTCGTCCTCGTTCTCCGCCCGGATGAACGGGTCGCGCGGCTCGGGACCCTTCTCCCGCCGCGCCTGGGGGCGCTTCTCGTCGTCGGGCATGGTGCCTCCTTCGCCCAGCGTATCCACATCTGCCCCATTGTCGCACAGAGAAGGGGCGGCGCGCCCGTGGGCCGCGTCGCCCCCATCTCCGATGTCTGGCCGCAGGATCTCCCCTGCCGCCTCGCGGCTACTCCATGCCGAGCGCCTCGCGCATCTGCGTGGCGTAGTTCGCAGCCATCATGCCGTACACGATCTGCACGCCGCCGGCGACATGCACGATGCCGCGCGCCTCGAGCTCATCGGTGAACACCTTGTCGTCGGCCACCTTGCTACAGTCGTTCAGCTGCAGGCGCAGACGGGTGAAGCATGCCTCTGCGCTCTTGATGTTATCGGCGCCGCCGACAGCCTCGATGATGAGCGGGATGAGCTCGCTCACGGGCGCCTTCTCGGCCTTGGCGTCCTCGGCTCCCTCATCGGGAAGCTCCCGCCCCGGGGTCTTGAGGTCCATGCGCTTGATGAGCGCCTTGAAGACGAAGAAGTACGTCGCGAACCAGATCGGTCCGAGGATGAGGATCGACATCCAGCCGGATCCCTTGCCGGCCCCCAGGATGCCGTTGAAGATCAGCGACAGCAACGGGCCGCCGAACGTCGCGGAGCCGGCGACGTTGAAGTTCAGCAGGAACGTGAACGCGTACGCAAGGCCCGCCATGATGGCGTGGACCAGGTAGAGCACCGGCGCGATGAACAGGAACGAGTACTCGAGCGGCTCGGTGATGCCGGACAGCACGCACGGGATGACGAGCGCGATCATGAGGGCGCCGGTCTTCTTCCTGTTCTCGGGCAGCGCCGTCTTGTAGAAGGCGAGCGCGGCGCCGGGAAGGCCGAACATGGCGAAGATGACCTTGCCGTTCATGACGAAGCGGCTCACGTCGATATCGAACGGGGTGGTGGCGGAACCCAAGATGGCGCTGTAGATGTTCACGGCGCCGGAGATGGTCTCGCCGCCGATGACCTCGGTACCGCCGAGCGAGGTGAAGAAGAACGGCAGGTACACGAAGTGATGCAGGCCGAAGGGCAGCAGCAGGCGCTCGCCGGCGCCGTAGACGAACGACCCGAACACGCCGGTGGCGCGGATGAAGTCGGAAAGCGCCCCCAGAGCCGTCTGGACAAGCGGGAACACGAGCGAGAGCACCAGCGCGAGCACGCTGCAGCCCACGATCGTGACCGCCGGGATGAACTTCACGCCGTTGAAGATGGACAGCGCGGCCGGCAGCTCGATCTTATAGAAGCGATTATGCAGGTAGGCGACGAGCGCACCAACCAGGAGGCCTCCGATCACGCCGGTATCGAGCGTGACCGTGCCCAGGATGGTGCTCTGGCCGGTAGCCAGGTTCTCCGGGTCGATGGTACCGATCGCCGTCAGGAACGTGCCCATCACGGCGTTGAGCGTCATGTAGCCGATCATGCCGCACAGCGCCGCCGTGGCCTTCTCCCCCTTGGCGAACCCATAGGCCAGACACACGGCGAAGATAAGCGGGATGTTGCTCATCACGACGCCCGCGGCCGCCTTCAGGATCGAGAAGAAGATGGCGATCGCCGGGGTTCCCAACCATGGCGCGTACTCGAGCAGCATGGGGCTCGTGAAGGCGTTGCCGAAGCCCTGCAGGATGCCCGCGATAGGCAAGATCAAAACGGGCGTCATCAGGACCTTGCCCAGACGCTGGAACTTCGCCAGCAATTCATCTTTGTTCATATTCAGTCCCCTCTATCGTCGGGAGCGCGGCGGGGTGCGGGCCCCGTGCCCCCGCGGACGGTTGCAGCGCAGCGCCGAGCGGGCGCGCCGCGGACGATCCCCTGCCATCCGCCCGCGACGCGCCGCTCGGCGTCGGTTCGCTAGCGGAGCTCGGGCCAGTAGCCCTTGTTGGCCTCGATGAGCGCATCGAGCACCTTGCGGGCCTTCTTGGCGTCGCCCACCAGGCGGTTGAGGGTCAGCGCCTGCAGCGCCTTCTCGTAGGACCCCTCCATCCAGGCCTCGACCGTGAGACGCTCGTAGGCGTACTGGTTCTCCATGAGGCCGCGGTAGAACGTGCCGATCTTGCCCACGGCGTAAGGGTCGGGGCCGTTTTTGCCCACGCTCGCGGCGACCTCGACCATGGCGTCGTCAGGCATGCCCTCGATGATCCCGTCGTTGCGGACCATGACGATGAAGGTCTTGCGGGTGTTGCGGTAGATGGCCGAGGAGACCTCGACGATCATGTCGCCGTGCGCATCGTTCTGCACGACCGACGACCCCTTGGCGGTACCCGCCTCGGCGACGCGGCGGCACTCGGCGAACACGCGCTTCTCGCGGCCGTTGATGACCTCGTCGGAGCGGGTGTAGTCGGGGTCGAGGTGGGCCAGCTTGTACTCGGGATACAGGTAGTACTGCAGGTAGGTGTTGGGCAGGTAGTCGGGGAAGTCGGCCAGCATGTCCTTCACCATGGCGTAGGTGTCGAGCCAGGACTGATCGCGCTGCTCGGCGTCGGCGGGCAGAAAGCCGTTCTTGGCGGTGTACTCCTTCACCAGCGGGACGAGGTCGTTGCCCTCCTTGTCGTAGAGGTGCGTGAACCAGCCGAAGTGGTTGAGACCGAAGTACACGGGCTCGACATCGCCCATGTCGCGACCGAGCAGGCGGCCGTAGGAGCGCAGCAGGTTGACCGGCTGGTCGCAGATGTTGAGCACGCGCTTCTCGTCCGGGAAGATGCGGTCCAGGCCGTAGGCCACGATCGCCGCCGGGTTGGTGTAGTTGATGATCCACGCCTCCGGGCTCCGCTCGCGCACGTCGTTCACGATCTCAACCATGTCGCGCATGGAGCGCATGCCGTACGCCATGCCGCCGGGACCGACCGTCTCCTGGCCGATGATACCCATGGACAGGGGGATCTTCTCGTCCTTGCTGCGCATCTCGTAGCCACCGGTGCGGATCTGGCACAGGGCGAAGTCGATATCGGTGTAGGCGACGTCCTTGTCGGTGGTGTAGATGAATTCGACGTCGGGCGCCTCCTCGGCGAACAGGACCTTGCCGAACTCGCCGATGGGCTCCTGGCGCTCGGCGTCGATGTCGTACAGGCACACGCGGTTCAGCGGGAAGATGTCGAGATGCTTGGTGAGCGCCTTCAGGATGCCCGGGCACCACGTGGAGCCCCCGCCGATAAGAACGATGTTGAGCTTGTCTTTCATGAGAACCACTCCCCGAAACTAGAGTCAACTGACGCTGCGCGGGGGAGCGCGATGCGGTTCCGCGGCCACCGTGCCCGCGTCCCTCCCGTTGCCCATATTGTGCTGCGCGCACGAGCGCACCATGACCCTGAGCAGGGGAAACGGCTGCGCGACACACGGGATAGCGCACGACACGAACCCGTGTCGCGCGACACGCGGGCCGAGGTACCGCTGGCGAACGAGATGAGACCGTTTGCGGACGATTGACTCCGGAAAAGCCTCGAGCCATGGGATATTACGATGTTTGAAAAGCTGACGGGGAGGTGTCGCTGCCGTGCGGGACTCGTTTTACGAACACGTCAAATCGGGCGAGAAGCATCTCAACGACCTGGAATCCCAGATCCTCCGCTACATCATCTCGCTTCGCGGGGACCTCGAGCAGGCGACGTCGAAGGGCATCGCGGCGCACTTCTTCGTGGCGCCCAACACCATCGTGCGCCTCGCCCACAAGCTGGGCTTCACGGGCTTCACCGACCTCAAGCACTCCTACCTCATCTCGCTCGAGCGCAACCGCTACGTCATCGAGACCATCCCGCTCGACCTGCAGATCATCCAGACCAAGGACCTCGTGCGCGAGCAGGCCGTCGAGGAGGTCGTACGTGCCGTCGAGCGCGCCGAGCGCATCGTCTTCTTCTGCTCGGGACTCTCGAAGTTCCCCTGCCTCGAGATGGAGGAGAAGCTCCGTGTCATGGGCAAGAACGCCGACACGCTGAGCGAGCGCCACGTCATGCGGCACCATGCCGAGCAGCTGGGGCAAAACGACCTGGTGTTCAGCGTGTCCATCAGCGGCGAGACGGAGGTCTCCATCGAGGCGACCTCCATCGCCAAGAGCCGCGGCTGCACGATCGTGACCATGACGGGACTGTCCAAGAACTCGCTGTCCAAGCTCGCGGACATCCCCCTGTTCACCGTGGAGAAGCAGATCCGCTATGGCGACATGGACCTCGACAGCCGATTGATGTTCCACTATGTGTTCGAGATGATCTTCGAGCGCTTCTTCGAACTCGTCCAGCAGGCGCAGGAACGCTAGGCGCCCGGCCCCGCAGGCGGCTCAGGGGGAGGTTAACGTAAAAACGAGGGCGGCGGCCCCGAAAACCACCGGGGCCGCCGCCCAGAAGCGCTGCCGCCTGCGTGCTACTCCCCGTCGGGGACCTCGTAGGTCGGCGCGGGGCCGCTCGCCTCCGACTCCACGAAGAACGTGCCGTCGGTATCGACGTCGACCAAGATCCGGTCGCCCTCGCTCACGGCACCGTCGATGATCGCCTCGGCGATGGTATCCACCACCTCGGTCTGGATGAGCCGCTTCAGCGGGCGCGCCCCGAAGACCGGGTCGAGGCCGCCCACGGCGAGCATCTGCTTGGCCGCCGGCGTGACCTCGAGGGTCATGCGCTCGCGGGCCAGGCGCTCGCGCACGTCGGCGAGCTGGATGTCGACGATCTTGTCGATCTGCGCCATCCCGAGCGGGTGGAACACCACGATGTCGTCGATGCGGTTCAGGAACTCGGGCCTGAACGTCTGGCGCATAGCCTCATCGACCTCGCGCTTCATGGCCTCATCGTCCTTGCCGGACAGCTCGGCGATCGCGTTCGACCCCACGTTGGACGTCATGATGATGATCGTGTTCTTGAACGACACCTGGCGCCCCTGGCCGTCGGTCAGGCGGCCGTCGTCGAGCACCTGCAGCAGGATGTTGAACACATCCGGGTGCGCCTTCTCCATCTCGTCGAGCAGGATCACGCTGTACGGACGCCTGCGCACCGCCTCGGTGAGCTGGCCGCCCTCGTCGTAGCCGACGTATCCGGGAGGCGCGCCGATGAGCCGCTGGACCGAGAACTTCTCCATGTACTCGGACATGTCGATGCGCACGAGCGCGCGCTCGTCGTCGAAGAGGCAGCTGGCGAGCGCCTTCGCGAGCTCGGTCTTGCCCACGCCGATGGGGCCGAGGAAGAAGAAGCTGCCGATGGGCTTGTCGGGATCCGCCAGGCCCGCGCGGCTGCGGCGCACGGCCGACGCCACGGCGCGCACAGCCTCGTCCTGGCCGATCACGCGGCGGTGCAGCTCGCCCTCGAGATCGCGGAGCTTCTCGAGCTCGCCCTGCATCATCTTCGACACCGGCACGCCGGTCCAGGCGGACACGACCTCGGCGATCTCATCGGAGGTCACCTGCTCCTGCAGGCCGCCCTCCGCCTTGCTCGCCTCGATCTGCGCCTCGCCGGCGCGGACCTGCTGCTCGAGCCCGGGGATGATGGAGAAGCGCAGCTCGCTGGCGCGGGCGAGGTCGCCGTCGCGCGTGGCGCGCCCCTCCTCGCTCTTAGCCTGGTCGAGCTGGCCCTTGAGGTCCTGCACGCGGTCGATGGCGTTCTTCTGGTTGAGCCAGCCCGCCTTCTGGACGTTCAGCTTCTCCTGCACCTCGGCGATTTCCTGGCGCAAGGACTCCAGACGCTCCTTGGAGGCGTCGTCGGTCTCCTTCATGAGCGCCTGCTCCTCGATCTGCATCTGCGTGAGCTTGCGCTGGGTCTGGTCGATCTCCACGGGCATGGAATCGAGCTCCATGCGCAAACGGCTCGCCGCCTCATCCACCAAGTCGATGGCCTTGTCGGGCAGGAAGCGGTCGGCGATGTAGCGGCTCGAGAGGTCGGCGGCGGACACGAGAGCGCCGTCGGTGATGTGCACGCCGTGGAAGATCTCGTACTTCTCCTTCAGCCCGCGCAGGATCGAGATGGTGTCCTCCACCGAGGGCTCGGACACCATGACGGTCTGGAAGCGGCGGGCGAGCGCCGCGTCCTTCTCGATGTACTTGCGGTACTCGTCGAGCGTGGTGGCGCCGATGGCATGCAGGTCCCCGCGGGCGAGCGCCGGCTTCAGGATGTTGCCGGCGTCCATGGAGCCCTCGGTCGCGCCCGCGCCCACGATGGTGTGGAGCTCGTCGATGAACAGAATCACGCGGCCCTCGGACTTCTCGACCTCCTTGAGCACGGCCTTCAGCCTGTCCTCGAACTCGCCGC
>DHCMC07803__coassemble_495_pt1 | contig 114324 bp, 96 predicted proteins | sample DHCMC07803__metabat2_low_PE_003 | metagenome-assembled genome bin DHCMC07803
CATCCCCAACCCGGAGAAGCGCGTCAACGAGTACCCGCACCAGTTCTCCGGCGGCATGCGCCAGCGCGTGATGATCGCCATGGCGCTCGCCTGCGACCCCGACATCCTCATCGCCGACGAGCCCACCACGGCCCTCGACGTGACGATCCAGGCGCAGATCATCGAGCTCATGCAGGAGATGCAGGAGAAGAACGGCAACGCCATCATCATGATCACCCACGACCTGGGCGTCGTGGCCGACATGGCCGACAAGATCATGGTCATGTACGCCGGCCGCCCCGTCGAGTTCGGCACGGCCGACGAGATCTTCTACGAGAGCCGCCACCCCTACACCTGGGGCCTCATCCGCTCGATCCCCGAGCAGGCGACCGACGAGAAGAAGCCGCTCACCCCGATCCACGGCAACCCGCCGTCGCTCGTGAACCTGCCCTCCGGCTGCCCCTTCGCCCCGCGCTGCCCGTATGCGGTGGACATCTGCCACGAGAAGCTCCCGGAGCACCACACCACCGAGACCGGCCACTACTCCGCGTGCCACTTCGCCGACGACCCCGAGTTCGTCAAGTTCGCACCCGACACCTCGCGCTCGCGCGGCAAGATCGCGACGGGCACCCCGGACACGCTCGATGACACCCTGAAGGGAGGTGAGGCGTAAGATGTCCGCGAACACCGAGAACATGCCGCTGCTCAAGGTCGAGCACCTCACCAAGGAGTTCCCCGCCGAGGCGGGCATGCTCGCCGGGCGCCTCTCCAAGCGCGTCGTCTCTGCCGTGAACGACGTCTCGTTCGAGATCCACGAGGGCGAGACCTTCGGCCTGGTGGGCGAGTCCGGCTGCGGCAAGTCCACGACGGGTCGCTCCATCATGCGCCTGACCAAGCCCACCTCCGGCAAGGTCTACTTCCAGGGGCACGACATCGCCAAGATGAACCGCAAGGAGCTCAAGGCGATGCGCCGTGAGATGCAGTTCATCTTCCAGGACCCGTACGCCTCGCTGAACCCGCGCATGACCATCGGCGAGATCGTCTCCGAGCCGCTGACCATCCACAACGTCGGCACGCGCGAGGAGCGCATGCGCACCGTGCGCGAGCTGCTCGACGTGGTCGGCCTGAACCCCGAGCACATCAACCGCTACCCGCACGAGTTCTCCGGCGGCCAGCGCCAGCGCATCGGCATCGCCCGCGCGTTCGCCCTGCGCCCGAAGCTGATCATCTGCGACGAGCCGGTCTCCGCCCTGGACGTCTCCATCCAGGCGCAGGTCCTCAACCTGCTGAAGGAGCTGCAGCAGCAGTTCGGCACCGCGTACCTGTTCATCGCGCACGACCTGTCCGTCGTGCAGCACATCTCCGACCGCGTCGCCGTGATGTATCTGGGCAAGATGGTCGAGCTCTCCGACTGGAAGACGCTCTACAACGACCCGCACCACCCCTATACGCAGTCGCTGCTCTCGGCGGTGCCCGTGCCCGACCCCGACGTCCAGAAGACGCGCGAGCGCATCATCCTCGCGGGCGACCCGCCCTCGCCGATCGACCCGCCGGCCGGCTGCCGCTTCCATACGCGCTGCCCGATCGCGCAGGAGGTCTGCTCGACCGATCAGCCCGAGTTCAAGGAGGTCGCGCCCGGTCACCGCTGCGCGTGCCACTTCGCGCGCCGCTTCCCGATCCGGGAGTCCCATATCGACCTCTAGGCCGCCTCGCCGACGACCACGGCTCATCGCCGCGCCCCGGCCCCCGCGCCCCCCGACCCCTCGGCGGACGGGTGCGGGGCCGGGGCGCGGCCTTTTCCTGCGGGCGGGGCCCGGGCGGGGCCGCATCGCCGCGTCCTTCGGCCGTGCGGACCCGTGATGACGGGGCGGTCGTCGCGCGTCCCGGCGCGTCTTCCGCAGGAGCGGGGAGGGCGCGGCAGTTGTGGTGGTTTGACGGGTGCGGGGGTCGGGGCGCGATGTGCGGGACAATACCGGCAGGACATACGGGTCCGATCGGACCCCTCGGGCTGGAGGTGCTGATATGGCGACGACCGACGGAAAACTGGTGAGCAGGCGCGGCCTGCTGCGCGGCTCCCTTGCGCTCGCGGCGCTCGCGTCGCTCTCCGGCTGCACCGGCACCGCTTCAGACGGCGGCTCGTCGACGCCGCCCGCCGCCGGCTCCGCCGCATCGGAGCCGGCGACCCTCTCGCTCGGCATCCTCGAGCCGGTGTGCATCGACCCGTTCAACGCGGTCGACGAGGCGGGCGCGCAGGTCGCCTACCAGCTGTTCGACCCGCTCACCCGCTATGACTTCGAGGCGGGCGTGCTCGTCTACCTCGCCGCGGAGAGCTGCGCCGCCTCCGAGGACCGGCGGACCTTCACCTTCGTCCTGCGGGAGGCGACCTTCCACGACGGCACGCCGGTGCGCTCGGCCGATTTCAAGCGCGCGTGGGAGCGCATCGCGAGCCCGATCAGCGCGGCGACGCAGTACCACGGGGCGTCGAGCGCCGCGTACCTGCTGTCGCTGGTCGAGGGCTACCAGGCCCTGCGCGACGGCTCCGCCACGGGGCTGTCGGGTGTCGCGTGCCCCGACGACCGCACCCTCGCGGTGACGCTGTCCATCCCGTACGCCGACTTCCCCTACGTGGTGGCGAACCCCTGCCTCGCGCCCGTCCCGCCCGCCGCGGAGGAGGACGCCGCCGCCTTCGCGGTGCACCCCGTGGGCAACGGCCCCTTCTCGCTCGCGGAGGCGTACTCGAAGGGCGACGCCGGGCTCGAGCTCGTCGCGTACGACGGCTACGCGGGGGATGCGCCGCGGATCGCCGGCGCCCGCCTCGCCGTGTACCAGACCATGTCCGATTCCTACCAGGCGCTCGAGGAGGGGGGCCTCATGGCCTCCCCCTGTCCCGTCGAGCGGGTCGACACCGGCGCGGCTGCCTGGCGCTCCGACGACCCGGCGCTCGAGCTCACCCGCGACCGCCGGTGCGTGCTCGGCTGCACGCCCACGGTGTCCATGCTCGTCTGCAACACCGCCGCCGCCCCGCTGGACAACGCGGGGCTGCGCTACGCTGTGTCCATGGCGATCGACCGGGATGATCTCGCGCGCACCGTCTTCCGCGACGCCCGCATGGCGGCGGACGGCGTCGTCGCGCCGGATGTCCCCGGCTACCGCACGGGCGCCTGGCCCTACGCCGTCCACGACGCGGACGCGGCGACGCAGCTGCTCGACACGCTCTACCCGTGCGACTCCTCGGGGGAGCGCGACGTCCACCTGACGCTCAGCTACAGCTCCGGCAGCGGGCAGGACGACGCCATGGAGGCGATCGCCTCCGACCTCGAGGCGGTGGGCATCACCTGCGACCTCGACCCGGTCCCCTACGACGCCCTGCGCAACCGCCTGGCGACCGGCAACTTCCAGCTGGGGCGCTTCGACTGGACCCCGGGCTTCATGAGCATGGACAACGTCCTGTACCCGCTGTTCGATTCCGCGTCGATCGGGTCGCGCAACTACGCGCGCTATTCCGACGAGCAGGTCGACGCCCTCATCTCCGAGGCGCGCGGCCAGGTGGGCGAGGAGGTGCGCATCGAGCTGCTCCAGCAGGCGGAGGATATCGTGGCGGCGGACTGCCCGGTCATCCCGTACCTGTTCGGCGGGTTCTCGTTCTCGGGCACGCAGGAGCTCGAGAGCCTGCCGGTGGACCCGCTCGGCTACGCCCATCTGGCCGAGGCCGAGCTCGCGGAGTAGGGGCTTCGAAATAGTTTGAAAAAAGTCCTTGCGTCCGACCGAGCGCTTGGGGTAATATCTTCTTCGCCGAAAGGCACGTCGGAGTGGCGGAATTGGCAGACGCGCTAGCTTGAGGTGCTAGTGACCAATTTACGGTCATGCGGGTTCAAGTCCCGCCTCCGACACCATCGATTTACCAGAGCCTCCTCGCGAGGCTTTCTTTTTACCCATCGGACATGTCATGATAGTGCCCGTCCGCCCGCGCCCCTGTGCGGGCGCGGGGCACGATGCTGCGGAGGTGCGCTGATGGAATCCATGGCAACGGATGAGTTCTCCGAGGTCGCGCGTCTGGTGGACATGACGAGCGACGCCATCGTCCTGTGCCGGCGCGACGGGACCATCCTGCATGTCAACCACCAGATGGCCGAGCTCGCCTCCCAGGAGCGCGACCGCCTGATCGGTCAGGACATCAAGGACCTCCTGTACAGCGAGGACTTCGAGCGCGCCGGGGGCCACAGGCTCCCGTTCAGCGCCGACGGGCTCGACAACAGCTGCATGCTCAAGCTGCCCGAGGGCTCCTTCATCCACGTGCGCGCCCGCGCGGGCGAGGTCCCGCCCCATCCGCTCGGCATCAACGGGGCGGACGGGGAGCGGCTGCTCGTGGTCATCAAGAACCTCGAGGAGCGCTATGCCTACGACCGGCAGACCCAGCGCCTGTTCTCCGAACTCCAGGCCGTCAACCGGAGGCTCTCCGGCACCCTGTCGGTGATCATGACCGCGGCGGGCTCCAAGGACCTCGTGTCGCTGCTCGACGCCGTGCTCAACAAGATCGTCGAGACGCTCGACGCCGACGGCTCCTCGATCTACTTCGCGGAGAGCGGCGGCTTCAAGCTGCGCGGCGTGAGCTACGGCCTCGCGCGCGACTACGTCCCCGAGTTCATACCCTTCGGCGCCGGCATCCCCACCTACGTGCTGCGCGAGCAGCGGGCGTGCAACCTCGCCGTCACCCCGTCCTCCTATGGCGGCGGGCCGGAGTCGTGCATCTACTTCGACCTCGACACGCACGAGACCGGGTCCCTGCGCATGGAGAACATGCCCCCGTACCGCACCCTCATCGCGGTCCCGGTGTTCTTCGGCACGCAGGTCCTCGGCATCCTGGAGCTCGGCTGGAAGCGCCCGCGCCTGCCGCGCGGGTTCGACGCGCGCGTCCTGGAGGTGGTGTGCGACTACCTCTCCATCGAGCTGGTCGGGGTGGTGAGCAGCCTTCGCTCCCAGCGGACCGAGGAGCTCACGCGCTCGCTCAACCGCATCCGCGAGGTCATGTACTCCCAAAGCGACGACCGCGTCGCCGTATGGCGCGAGATTGACGAGGAGATCCATCGCGTGCTGCGCTGCAGGACCTGCCGGATCGGTCGGGACGAGCGGCGGAACTGCTATGTGATCGACTTCGAGGGCGGCAGCCGCGTGTGCCTGCCCGGCACGGTCGAGGAGATGTTCCTCTCCGCCACCGCGCCCGCCGCCCGCGTGGACCCGGCCGCGCGCCTGCCGTTCGAGCGCGGGCAGAGCGCCTGGTCGTGCACCCCCGACGACCTCAAGGCCGTCCGGCTCGTCCGCGTCGACGCGACGTCGTGGGCGGGGGAGTGGCTCGCGTCGCGCGGGCTCCCCAGCCAGGGGGTGTTCTTCGACATGCGCGACAGCGACATGCCCCCGGAGGCCTGCGGCGCCGACGACTCCCTGCCCGGGGACTCGCCCATGCGCGAGGGCATGCCGCGCATGATCCTGCTTCTGCGCGACGGCTCGCAGGAGCCCATCGACGACATCGAGTACGACTACCTCGTCCGGCTCGCCCACGACTTCGAGATCATGTGCCAGGGGATGAAGCGGACGAGCTCCGAGCGCAGGATCGCCCAGACCCTGCAGGTGGGCATGCGCAACGACCTCGGGCGCGTGCCGGGCATCACCGCCGACTCGCTCTACTCCTCCGCCACGCAGCAGGCGCTCGTGGGCGGCGACTTCTACACCCTCATCCGCCTCCCCGACGACCGGGCCGTGATGATCCTAGGCGACGTCTCGGGCAAGGGGGTCGAGGCGGCGTCCATGTCGGCGCTCGTCAAGACCGCGCTGACCGCCTACGCATGGGAGGGCGCCGGCCCGCAGGACATGGTGCGCTCGCTCAACGGCATGCTCATGAGCTTCTCGCGGGTGGAGACCTTCGCGACCATGTTCGTGGCCAAGATCGACCTGCGCTCCGGGACGGCGAGCTACTGCTCCGCCGGGCACCCGCCCACCGTGCTGATCCATCCGGGCGCGCCCGCCGCGGACGCCGCCGCCGACGGGGACGCGGCTCCCGGGGACGCCTGCAGCGCCCCGCCCGCCGAGATGGAGCTGCTCACCGTGCAGTCCGGCGTCGTGGGCGCGTTCGAGTCGATGGCGTACGAGGGAGGGAGCTTCTCGTTCTCGCCCGGGGACATCCTGTTCATGTACACCGACGGCGCCATCGAGGCGCGCGACGCGTCCGGGGCGTTCTTCGGCGAGCGGCGCCTGTACGACGTGCTGCTGCGCGCGTCGGCCCACGGGGTGACGGGGCTGTGCTCCAGCGTGCTGGCGGAGCTGGACGCGTTCAGCGGCTCGGCGCTCGACGACGACATCGCGCTCGTCGCGCTGCGCTTCGACGGGGACGGGCGCGCATGAGGCCGTGCGGCGGGGCGCGGGCGGGGCGGCCGGCATCGCCCGGGGCATCTCGACGCGGTGTGATTAGAGCCGCGTCCTCCCGGGAACCATGAGCGTATGAACGAGTGGAACGACATAGCCGTGATCTCCCCTGCGCGCGACATCGACATCTCGACGGTCGCGACGCTGCGCGAGCAGATCGACACCCTGGTGGAGCAGGGTGTCAGACGCGTGATGGTGAACTGCCTCAACGTGGGCTTCATCGACTCGTCGGGGCTCGCGTGCCTGCTCTCCCGGGCGCGGAGGCTCCACGCCAAGGGAGGGCTCCTGTCGCTCGTGAACACCTCGCCCGGGGTGACGCGGTCCATCCAGATCGCCCGCCTGATCGACGCGCTGCACGTCACGGCGGCGGTCCGACCTCCGGTCCCGCTGCTCAAGCCGGGGGCCATGCCGCTGTGGAGCAAGAGCGTCTCGGTGCGCGAGGGCGTCGAGAACCTGGGGTACTACCGGCACCGGGTGGTCGATATGATCTCGGCGCTGCCCATGAGCGCGAGCGACCGGTTCGATACGGCGCTCGCGGCGGGGGAGGCCCTGTCCAACGCCTACGACCATGCGGACGGGGCGGCGGGGTGCACGATGATGGTCATCGCGTATCCGGACCGGGTGGTGATCGAGGTGCGCGACCGGGGCCGCGGGTACCAGATCGCCGCGGACGAGGAGCCCGATGAGACCGAGGAGCGCGGGCGCGGGATCAGGCTCATGCGCATGCTCGTGGACAGCGTCGAGGTGATGCGCCGCCGCGATGCGCGCGGGACCCTCGTGCGCCTCATCAAGCTGCTGGCGCCCGCCGAGGAGGCGTGAGTCCGGCGGGGGCTTCGAGGCGGATGAACCCGCGGAGGGCAGCTTCGAGAGGTAAGGCGAAACACCCGTCGACCCCGCCCCCGCCGGCGCCGCCCCCGCGCCGGACAAAGCGAGGGCCCCGGCGCTGCGCCGGGGCCCTCGGGGCGTCCCTGGAGGCGAAGCCCGGATTCGAACCGGGGGTAAAGGCTTTGCAGGCCTCTGCCTTACCACTTGGCCACTTCGCCGATATGAAAAGAGCCGATTCGAGTAAAACCGGCTCCCTGCATGCGATGGAGCGGACAACGGGGCTCGAACCCGCGACCCCAACCTTGGCAAGGTTGTGCTCTACCAACTGAGCCATGTCCGCTTGCGAGGAAGTACTATACGCGATTTGCGAGGGGGCCGCAAGGGGGAATCTAAAAAATCCGGTGCGATACAATGTCATCCTGAGAGAACGGATCCAGCGCGCGTCGTCGAGAGGTAGCCTTGTTTCGGATTTCGCTGCTCATCATATTCGTCTTCCTGCTCTGCCGTGCCGTCATCTGGCTCGTTCAGAAGCACCATGACGCCCGCGGGTCCGGCCGGGAGTTCAACCGCCTCGTGTCCGAGGGCATCCTCGACGAGAGCGTCTACGAGGGCGCGGTCTGGCGCGAGGTCGAGCGGTTCGGCAGGCGCCGCATGCGCGCCAAGCTTGCCAAGGCCCAGCGGCGCATCATTCGCGACACGAAGACCTTCCTGCGCAACGAGTACCTCGAGGCGCATCCGCCCTCGATCTACCAGTACATCATCATCTTCCTGATCGCGTCGGTGCTCGGGCTCGTGCTCGAGACGGTGTACACCTTCGTCATGTTCGGCGTCGTGGAGAGCCGCGTGGGGCTGGTGTGGGGGCCGTTCTCCCCGCTGTACGGCTGCGGGGCCGTTCTGCTCACCGTCTGCCTGTGGCAGGTGCGCGATCGGCCCTGGTGGCAGATCTTCCTGCTCTCCGCCCTGCTCGGCGGCGCGCTCGAGCAGACGACGGGATGGGGCATGGAGCGCTTCGCGAACGCGGAGTCGTGGACCTATCTCGGATTGCCGGACCATATCACCCAATGGGTCGCCTGGCGCTTCCTCGCCATGTGGGGGCTCATCGGGCTCACCTGGTGCAAGGTCATCATGCCCGAGCTCATCTACCGCATCGGCCAGCCCACCACGACCCGGCAGGTGGTCGTGGTGGGCGTGCTGACCGCCTTCATGACGCTCGACATCGTGATGACGGTGGCGTGCTTCTGGCGCGCGGGCCAGCGGCATCGGGGCGTGCCGCCGAGCAACCCCTTCGAGGTGTACGTCGACACGCACTTCGATGACGACTTCATAGCCGACACCTTCGAGAACATGCAGATCGGCGGGAAGCTTCCGCCTGCGGACCGATAGGGGCGGAGCGGCTCGCCGGCGGAGGCCGGTGGAGCGCTGCGGCGTCCGCCGGCTCGTGCCGGAGGCCGGTGAAGCGTTGCGGCGTCTGCCGGTTCGTGCCGGAGGCCGGTGAAACAATGGCGTGCATGGACGCCTTTGTCTCGCTGGTGGAGGTCGCAGGCGAAACAATCGCGTGCAGGGACGCCATCGTCTCGCCGGCGGAGTCTGGTGAAACAAGTGCGTGCAGGGACGCCATCGTCTCGCTGACGGAGGCTGCAGGCGAGACGATCGCGTGCGTGCACGCTTTTGTTTCGGGAGGGGGACGGGTGCAGAGGAGGTTTCCGACTTCGCTGCCGAGCGCGGGATAGTCGGCGAGTTGTGGGGGAGCGAAAACTTTTTCAAATTGGTGCTTTACAGCGCCGCGGGTGTTCGGTATATTATTTCCCGCGCTGAAACGCGCACCCTGAACGGGCGTTTAGCTCAGGGGGAGAGCGCTTCCCTGACACGGAAGAGGTCACAAGTTCAAATCTTGTAACGCCCACCACGAATTAGCAGGCCGGAGGCAATGAACCTCCGGCCTTTTCTGTTTCAGCTCCCTTGCTGCACGGTCAGGTGCCTTCTGGTCGATGCTGGGTCGCGGGCGGGCGCCTTGTCGTGCACGGGCGTCCGGCTGCCGTGTGCGACGTCCGGCTGCCGTGGACGGGCGCCCGGCTGCCGCGTGCGACGTCCGGCGCGCCTTATCTGCTCGCCTCTTCATCCGCAAACCCCCGTGCGGACGCCACAACCTCCCGATAGCGCGGGTCGTCGCCGGCGAGGTCGCGCCATTCCGGCGACGCCGCCCGTTCGGCGACAGCCCGCCTCATCAGCGCCGTCGTCTCGTCGGCCTGGCGCGCCTTGTGCTCGGCCCACGCGGAGCTGACGCGGTCCGGGTCGGCGCGGTCCGCTATGCGGTCGAAGAACGGGGATGCCGAGAGGCCGGATGAGCAGGGGTCGACGCGCCCCGCGGCCATCGCCGCGCGCGCAAGGGCCTCGATGGCGCCGTCCCGCTCGCCTGCTCGACGAAGCGCCTCGGCTTCCTCGAGCGCCATGCTGACGGGGTACCACGGGTTCAGCGAGCCCATGCCCAGCGCGTCGTACACCGCCGTCGCCGCTGCGCCGGCGTCATGTGCGAACGTCGCGTCATCCCGCATCCCCATCTCCTGCGCGAGCGACGAGAGCACGAAGTTCGCCGCGCGCAGCCGCTCCATCTGCAGAAGGTCGAGGGCGTCGCCATCGCGACCGAGCCTGCAGTAGGCAGAGGCGAGCAGCATCGTCGGGGCGCCCGCGTCCTGCCGGCGCACCAGCGGCTCCAGCAGCGACACGGCCTCCTCATAGCGCCCTGTCTGGAAGAGCGTCGTCGCCTTCTGCTGCTGCGCGAGGAAGAGCACGGGCGCCTCCGTCGCGATCTCCAGCACGCGGTCGATGAGGGCGAGCGCCTCGTCGGCGAGCGCCGCGGATCCGGGCACAGCACCCGTCGCGCCGTCGGTTCCGCTGCCGTCTGCGTCGCCCGTCGCGCCCGCGGGCGCGAACGGCGTCGCCATGCCGGCCGACCATGCCGTGAGCAGCGACGCCAGCATGAGCAGCAGGTTCGCGTCCGAGTAGTGCTCCGCCGCGAGCGCGCGAAGCCGTTCGCGCGCCGCGTCCAGATCCGTCTCCGCCAGCGCGTAGACCTCGGCGTAGAGCGCGGCGGACTCCGCCTCGGTGAGCTCGTCGCGCCAATCGAAGAGCTCGTCCAAGGTGAGCGAGAAGTACGCGGCGATGCGCGGCAGCAGGCTCACGTCCGGCAGGCTCTGGCCGAGCTCCCATTTCGACACCGCGGCCTTCGAGACGCCCAGGTGGGCGGCCAGCGCCTCCTGCGTGATGCCCATGCGGCGGCGCTCGCGCGCGATCGTACGGCAGATGTTGATGCGTTCGACCATCTGTTCCTCCCTTGATGCGATGGATGGGCGGCTGCCGGCTGCCATCTCCAGTATGCGGTCGAGCGAAGGTGGAATCAAAGGAGCGCCGGTTGACGTTTTCCGGGAGAAGTCAACCGGGTTTCTCCCGGGTGCTCGGGACGACACCGTCGTCCTCGTTCTCAAAATATTCCTTGACGTCTTATACTCTACGACATATAGTATGTGTCATACAGTATAAGACGAGAGGAGGTGTGCGGATGGAGGCCCAGATGAAGCGCGGCTTCTTGGAGGCGTGCGTGCTCGCAGCCGTCTCCGGCGAGGAGTCCTACGGATACCAGATCGTGAAGGATGTGCCGGCGAGCATGGGGCTCACGGAGTCCACGCTCTACCCGTTGCTGAAACGGCTCGAGAGGGCCGGATGCATCACGGCGCGCTCCGCCGAGCACAACGGGCGGCTGAGGAAGTACTACCGCATCACGGACGCCGGGCGCGAGCGCATCGAGGAGTTCCTGGCCGAATGGCCGTCCGTGCAGGAGATCTACCGTTACGTCGAGGAGGCGCGATCATGACGAGGGACGAGTTCCTTGATCGGCTGGGCGAGCTTCTGGCATGCCTGCCGGCAGACCAGGTCGAGGAGACCAGGCAGTTCTACGCGGAGGCCATCGCCGACCGCATGGAGGACGGGATGAGCGAGCAGGAGGCCGTGGCGGCGATCGGGGCACCCGGGGCGGTTGCCGAGGCCGTGCTCGACGACCTGCCCGCCGTACCGCGCGCCATCGCCAAGACGCGCCGGCGCAGCACCGTGCTGCTCTGGGTCCTCACCGTCGTGGGGTCTCCGGTCTGGGTGCCCCTGCTCCTCGCGTTCGTCGCCGTGGCGCTCATCGTCTACGTCTGCATCTGGGTGCTCGCGCTCTGCGTGTGGATCGTCGCCGCGGCCCTCGGGGGCGCGGGCGCGGTGGAGCTCGTGTTCGCCGCGGGAGGTCTCGCCATCGGGCACATCCCGTACGTCCTGGCCTCGGTGGGAGTGGGGCTCGGCCTCATCGGCGCGGCGCTCCTCGTGGGCGCGGGCGCCTGGGCGGTCTCGAAGCAGATCGCGCGACTCTCGGCGCTCTGGGCGAGGAAGGCCGTCTCACCCTTCTGGAAGGGCAGGGGCGAGGGGAACGACGTGGCCGCGCACCTCGCGGCCTAGGAAGGAACGGCTATCATGACCAGCGCGAAAAAGGTTTACCTCGCTGTGGCGGGCGGGCTCGTGGCCGCGGGCATCGTCCTCGCGGGCATCGGCTTCATCGCCTCCGGGCTCGATCCTGCGGTGTTCAACACGCAGATCGACCTGCGCGACGACACCGTCGTCCTCGGCGGCGTCGAGGTGGACGACCCGACAGGGCTTCCCCTCATCGAGCAGCTCAGCCGGGTGGGCGAGGTCGATGTCTCCGCTCCCGGGGCCCCGGAGGCACCTGCCGCGCCCTAGCCGCGTATCGTCGACATCCGCTCCGGCGCTCGTCTATCGCGACCCCCCTCCGACATGGCGGATCGGCACGTCTCGAGCTTTCAGCGTCTGCCGTGAGCCTGTTGCGCCGACGGTTCTCGCCGTCGGCTTTTTTCCTGCGAGCGCTTCGCGGGGCGGCATGCGACAATCGAGCCGAACCGTTGTCCGATGCACCCGCGCCGAGAGGGGAGGCCGCATGGCTCGTCGTTTCGCTGCGCCCGTCCTGCTGGCTGTTTTGAGCCTGGTCGGCCTGCTGGTCTGTATAGGCTGCGCCTCTCAGCAGGGCGCAAGCGGCGATGCCGTTTCCCGGTGCACGCTCGCACGGGTTCTTTCGGTAAACGATGGGGAACTGACCGCCGAGGTGCTCATCTTGGAGCCCCCCGGTGACTCGTCCGTCGCCTGGGGCACGTTTGCGAAAGGCGAGGAGGGGCAGGCGGACTTTTCCGGATGGGGGGCCGATGAGCTGCCCGCGGTCGGCTCGGATGTCGTCCTGACGTGGATCGGCGCTCCCGACGAGGAGAGCTCGTTTCCCATCGACGTGTACGACTGGGAGCCCACGGTCGACTTCTATGCGTCGCTCGATGAGATCCGCGAGGTTCGCCTCACGGCGTCGATGCTCACCTTCATGGATCAGGAGGCCGATGAGTTGGCGGCGGATTTCGCCGACGTCTCCGATCTCGCCCTCGAGGCGCGGGCGGACGGCGGAGATCTGGTGCTCGTCTTCACCGACGGTCAGCTTGAGGACTATCGGGCGGACATCGAGGGGACCCTCGAGGGCTACGCGGCATCGCTGCGGGAATCCGACGAGGTCGCCTCGCTTAAGATCGCCGACGACCACACGGGCATGACCATCGCCATCGCGCCCGCCTTGCTGGATAAGCCGGTGCTCACGGGCAAGGCGTTTATGGGCGTCCCGGGCATGTGCATAACGCTTCAGGCGCTCGACGGGGTAACAGACTGGCAGTTTGACGTCACGGTCATCGATGCCGAGACCGACGAGGAAATCGGCCATGCGACGCTGCCCGAGGAATCGTTGACGATCGGTTAGCGATTGCGTGCGGCGCGCTGGCGTCGCGGGTGACTACACGTCCTCGTCCTCGCGCTCGGGCAGCAGGCAGGAGACGATGGCGCCGACGACGGCGGCGCCCGCGAGCACGCAGATGGCGGCGACGAAGCCCTCCGGGGTGTTCTGGTCACCGGTGCCGCCCGTGGCAAGTGAAACCGTCTGCAGCGCCATGGCGACGATCGCGGTGCCGAACGAGGAGCCGACCTGCTGCATGGTGCGTACGAGGATGGTGCCGTGCGGCACCTGCTCGGGGGAGAGGCCGACGTAGACCGCCGAATTGATGGGGATGTTCACCGTACCTTGGGCGAGTCCTCGCACGAACAGCAGGGCGACAAGCGGGACCGTCGGCGCGTCATGCGCGATGCAAAACGGCAGCGTGGTGGCGGCGAGCAGCAAAAACGCGGTCACCGACACCGCCTGGTCGCCAAAGCGGTCGATGATGTGCCGCACGAAGATACGGCTCACGAGCACGCCGATACCCTGCGCCATCATATACTCGCCCGTCTCGAAGACGGTGGCGCCGTGCATCTGCTGCCACCACAGCGGTAAAACAAACTGGGCGGCATAGAGGCATACGCCGAAGAAGAACGACGCGGTGCTCGCGGCGCGCGACGCGGACAGTGCAAGCAAGCGGATGTTTACGAGCGGGCTTTCGGTGCGGCGGAGCGTGTGCTGGCAGAAGGCCGCGATCAAGACCATACCGGCGACGATGGGGAGGGCGACATCGATCAGCACGCTCGCGGGCTGGCTGGCGATGTTGGACAGGCCGAGCAGCACGAGCACAAGGCCGATCGAGATGAGGGCGAGACCGGCGAGGTCGAGCCGTCCCGCATGGTCGGCGCCGGCGGCGTCTCGCGGCATGAAGCGCAGCGCCAGCAGAATGGCGAGGATGCCGAGCGGGATGTTTACCAGGAAGAGCCAGTGCCAGGACAGCGAGTTCAAGATGATGCCGCCGACCGCGGGGCCGAGTACGGGGCCGAGCGAGATCGGCAGCGAGATGGTGGCGACGATGCCTGCGGTGCGGGTTATCCCGGCACGGCGCGCCTCCATGACCGGCAGGGTTTGCGTAAGCGGGAGGATCATGCCCGCGGCGATACCCTGGATCGCACGGAAGCCGATCAGCGCGGCGGTCGTCGTGCTCGCGGCGCAGCAGGCCGACGAGATGACGAACAGCACGAGGCAGCCGAGCCACAGGCGCCTGCCGCTCCAGCGTATGAGCGCCCAGCTCGTGATGGGCACGACCGCTGCCAGTGCAAGCAGGTAGGAGGTGCTCACCCACTGCATGGTGATGGTGTCCGAGCCGAACGCCTCGACGAGGGTGTCCATGCCCACCGAAACGAGAGTCGAGTCGATGACGGGCATGAGGACGCCGCAGATGATGGCGGCGAGATAGCCGGGGCCGAGGATAGCGAGCGCGCCGGGTTCTCGATCGGATGACGTGTTGCCGCCGTGCCTTGTCCGCTCCATGCTACCTCCCGCGCGCTGTTTGCCACCACCACGCTACCGGCAAATCGGGGCCGGGTTAAACCTGCGCGACAAGTTGGGGCTGGGTACTAAGGGCGACACTTGGCGGACGGCAAGACGGGGACCGGCGCAGCCCCGTCGAACACGCGATAGAGCTGCGCCTGCCCCCGTTTCGCACGTCTACATGATGCGGGTCGATTCGAGGGCGTGCTCGAGGCGCTCGTTGAGACGGATCACGGGGCGCCTGAGCACGAGGCCGAGCAGCAAGGACGGAATCAGATAGAGCGCGAGCAGGCCGAGTTCAATCCAGAAATCGTCCCCGTATACCCCGAACATTGCCGCGCGCATCGCGCCCTCGGCGTGCACGAAGGGCAGCCAAGGGTAGATCGCCTGAAAGAGGGACGGCAGCATCTGCTGCGGAAACGTGCCGCCGGAGCCGGCGACCTGCACTACCATGAGCACGACAGCCACGGCCTTGCCCACATCGCCGAACGATGCGGTGAGGGCGAAGATGATGTTCACGAACACAAACGATGAGACGAGGCCCGCGAGCACGAACAGGCCGGGATGGGCACATTGGACGCCCAGGTACCAGAGGTCTCCACCGCAGATGAGCAGGGTCTGTGCGGCGCTGAGGATCGCGAAGAGCGCAAGGCGCCCGATATAGGCCTGCGGCTGCGAGCAGCCTGTCTGCGCGAGCGCGCGTCTGCTCGGTGTCGCCTTGATGAGCGCCGCGATCACCACGCCGCCGATCCAGATGGCAAGCGCGGTGTAAAACGGGGTCATGGCGGACCCGTTGTTGTCGACGGGGAAGACGGCGTGCCGGTCCATCTGAACCGGCGTCGCGACAAACGAGGCGATTGCGTCGGGATTCGCGACGAGGATGGTGCGGACTTCGTCCAAGTCGTTCGCTGCAAGGGCGTTCTCGAGTCGGTGCTGAAGATCCCGAAGACCGCCTGCGGCCGCATCAAGCGTCTGCGCGGAGCTGTCGAGGGAGGAACGGGCATCGCCTAAGCCGGCAGACGCGGTGCCGGCGCCGTCGGCCACCGAGTCCATGACACCGGACAGCCCCTCCATGGTGGTGTCCACATTCGATACCGCATCGTCGATGCTGTCGGCAAGCTCGTCGAGCGCGCCGTGCAGCGAGGAATCATAGGTCGTCTGCGCATCGGCGAGGCTCGTGCGCGCGTCGGCGACCATCGTGTGCAGCTCGCTGCGGGCGTCGTCGGCGTCCACCGTCGTTTGTGCGATGTCCCCCGATGTCTTCTCAAGTCCTTGCGATAGGTCCTCGAGTTCGGTAATCGCTTGGTCCACGCGTTCGCAGATGCCCGCGATGGTCGTGGATGCCTCGTGGATGCGCGCGGCCTGTGCCGGATCGGCCGTGCCTTGCGCTTCCAGGCTTTTGAGGAGGGAAGCGCTGTCGGCAAGGGCGTCGGCGAGCCGACGGAGGAACTCCAGCTGACGGTCGACAGCCCCCTTCGTCTCGTCGAGTGCGGTGACGATTTTGTCGGCCTGCCCGTCTGCGGTGTCGAAGGCTCGGTCGATAGCCGCATCGACGTCGTCCATGCCGGCCGTACCCTGCGCAAAGGCCGCATCTGCCGACTCGACCGCATCGTCGAGCGCGTCCCCGAGACCGCGCAGGCCGTCGGCGCTTTGCGTGCAGGCGCCGGAGACGTCGCCGATCGGTGCACGCGCAGCGTCGAGCGAGCTCGAGCTTGCGGCGACCAGGCTCTGTGATGAGGCCAGTACGTCGGAGAACGATCGCGCGGTCTGCGCGGTGCCGTCAAGCGTGTCCGCTGCCGTCACGAGCGCCTGATCGAGGCGAGCTGCCACCGAGGCGATTCTGTCGTCATCGAGCAGGCGACACAGTTCTTCGAGGGCGCCAGCGCCCACGTCGGTCGCCGTGCGGGCGAACCCTTCGTCGATATCGCGCTGGATTGCGGCGGACGCCTTGTCGGTGACGATTTCGGCGATGGCGTTCGCCTTTTGGTTTTGATAGAAAGCCACCTTTGCCTGACGGGGATTCGCCGAAAATCCGCTGAGCAGGCAGGCGGAGAAATCCTCGGGAATCACCACGGCGGCATAGTATTTCCCGGAGCGCACGCCCTCAAGGGCGTCTTCACGCGTGGTAGGGGTGTAGCCGATGGAGTCCGATTTCATCAGGTTCGCGACCACGCGCTCGCCGAGGTCGAGTGTGACGGGGATCAGCTCGCCGGTGTAGCCGGCGTCCTCGTTGACGACGGCGACGCGCAGGTTCTTCGTGTTGCCGTACGGATCCCAGCTGCCCGCGATGTTGAACCATGCGTAGAACGACGGCACGGCGACGATGCCGACGACCACCACGATGCCGATGGCGTTGGCGAGCGCGTGCCGCACGTCGCGGCGGAAAAACGAGACGATGGAGTGCATGGCGCTACGACCTTTCGGAGAGGGAGGCGGGATGAACAGGGGCGGATGGGCCGGCGTGGCCGGCACGAGTCGCCAGGCGGCGCGGGTGTCCGGTGCGTCCCGCAAGGACGCCGCGTGCACGTTCATGCAGGTACTCGATGACGATGAGGTAGGTGCACGTCGCCGCGAGCGATATGATCCAGCAGATGAGCAGGGCGAACTTAGCGGGAAGCGCCAGCAGGGCGAGCAGCAGGGTCGCCGGTACCACGGCCAGGGCAACCAGTCCGCGACCGATGAGCATCGGATAGTGTCGCTCGAAGCGCGCCGCCCGCATCGGGTCGGCGACCCAGGCGCCAGCGCTCACGAAGCTTTCGCCTTTGCGCTCATCGAGCGCGTCTTCGGCGACGTCATGCTCGGCGATCATGAGATCGGTTTCAGCGAGCCTGCGGTCGAACAGGGTGTTGATGCCCACAAGATGCCGTCGCGCGCCGATGCCGACGAGCAGCGCCGGTATCGCGAACAGCAGCAGGGTTGCCAGGCTGCGGACGTAGAAGTCCCCGTAAAATCCGGCAACCGCCTCGCGCATGGCGTCGATGCCGTAGGTAAAGGGCAGCCAAGGGTGCAGGGCACGGAAAAAGCCCGGCATCATCTCGATGGGATAGGTCCCCGAGGTGCCCGGAATCTGCAGCACCGCGAGCAGGACGCCGAGCGCCTTGCCGATGTGTTTGAAGGCGACGGCGAGCGCATAGACGATGAGGACGTAGACGAGCGATTCGACCATGCCCGCGAAGACGTAGGCGACAGGTACGACGCACTGGATGCCGAGCGCGATCACGCCCGCGCAGCAGATGATCGCCTGCAGCTGTCCCAGCATCGCGAGCAGCAGCCAGCGTCCGAGAAAGCCCTGCCAGGGAGCGATGGCCCCGAGGCCTTCCGGATCGACCTCCAGCTTGTAGATGGCGACGAGCACGAAGCCGCCGACCCACAGTGCCAGATTGGTGTAGAACGGCGCCACGCCTGCGCCATAGGTGTCCACGGGGAAGATCTCGTGCGTGACCAGGACGGCCGGCGCGCTCATGAACGAACCGACCTCGGTGGGGTCGAGGCGGACAAGGTCGCGCAGGGACGCCAGGGCCTCGGCGCCGCCGAGGGCGTCGATGTCGGTGGCGAGCCCGTCGACGTCTGTCGCGGCTTCCCTGAGCGAGGAAGACGTCTCCTTGATGGTGTCAGCCGCTTGGGCAAGCAGGGCGTCGAGCTGGTCGAGGGACGACTCGGCCTGCGACGCGATTGGGGAAAGCGAGCCCACGGCGCCCGACAGGCGCCCGCCCGCATCGGCGAAGGCGTCGAGCGAGGATGAGATCTGCGGCCCGATGACGCCGGACAGCTGCGCCTGCAGGTCGCTCAAGGCGTCTGCCCCGTCCTGAATGCTCCCGTTCACCGAGCTCGACAGGTCGCGTACGCTATCGGCGGCTGCCTTGATGTCGTCTGATAGCTCCTGCAGCCGGTCGAGCTGAACCAGCTGTTCGTCGGATAGACTCGAAAGCAGGTCGATTTCCGCATCGATCTGCTGGAGCGCTTGCGTTCGCAGGCCGTTTTGCTCGGCGCCGTCGAGCGCCTCGATTGCGTTGCGGGCGTTCTCAAGCGAGGTCATAAGGTTGCGCACTGTATCGTTGAGGGCACGGATCTGCGCGATGGCGGCATCGATCTTGCCCTGCGCCCAGCCGATGTCTCCAGCGAGCTCCCCGATGTCGTAGGAGGCCTTTGACGAGATGCCTGCCATGGTTCTTGCGTCGGCGCCCATATCGCCTGCAAGCTGGCCTGCGAGCGTCTGGGTACCGGAGCGCGCGGTGCCGAGTGCCTCCTGCGCGCGGTCGAGCGAATCGGCGAGCGATGAGCTTGAGTCCGCGATCTGCTTCAGGGCACCCCGGGCGTCTCCGACGGTCTGCCGGGCCGAGTCGATGCGCCGCTGGGCGCCATCCAGATCGTCTGCCAGCGCGGTGAGCGTCGCTGCGGTGTCGTGCAGGCTTCCGGCAGCATCCTGGGTCGCCTGGTCGACGCTTGCGGTCGCAGATGAGGCGGCCCCTTTGAGCCTGTCGGCCACCGTGTCGCCCACCACGCGCATGAACTCGCCCTCGATCTGGGTCTCAAGCGTGGTCGCGCCGGTGTCGGTCACCTTGGGTGCGATGGCGTTGGCTTTCTCGTTGACGTAGTAGGCGATATCCGCCGTTTCGGGCTTGCCGTCGACCACCCCTGCAAGGGTAGCCGAGAAATCGCGGGGGATGACGATTGCCGCATAGGCGCGGCCCGCTTCGACTTCGGACACGGCGTCGTCCTTGCTGGGGGAGAAGGTCCACTCGAGCTGATGGTTGTCTTCGAGCCGTTCGCGAATCATCTCGCCGGCGTTGATGTCTCCCAGCCCGGGCACCGTCGCGCCCTCGTCCTCGATGACGACCTCCACCGGCACGGTCCCCGTGTTCTCATAGGGGTTCCAGTTGGCCAGGATATTGATCCATGCGTACAGCGACGGGATGATGCACACGCCGAGCGCGATGACGATGGCTGCAGGATTGCGCACGATGCGCTTGAGGTCCCTGATGAAGATTTGCAAAACGGTACCCACGGCGTCCCCCACGACGGTTCGATGACAAAGTGTTGGAATGTTGTATCCGAGGGGATGGGTCTTTATGCACGCTCATCCAAGATTTTTGAAAAAGATTCAAAAAACGTAAGCGATGCTACACTTTCCGGTGGATAAGCTGAGCGAAGGAGACGGTATGGTGAAGCGGGCCGACGGAACGGAACAGGGTGGCGCGAGCGCCAAAACGGCGAAGAGCGCCGCGACGCGCGAGAAAATCATGGCCGCCGCAACCCAGCTCATGGTCGAGCGCGGCGGTACGGGCTTTCAGATCGGCGAGGTGTCCGATCGGTGCGGCATCTCCAAAGGCGCCCTCTACTACTATTTCGCCGATAAGGGCTCACTTGTGCAGGCGATCTTCGATCGGGCGATGGAAGGGCTTGTCGCCGACGTCGAGGCCGCGGTCGCCCAGGCTCCTTCCTCGCGCGCTTCGATTCTGGGGCTCGTCGGCGCACTCGCGCATGCGGTCCGTCCCGGCAGCGCGCTTACGCTTGCGCTCGCCCATGGCATCTGGGATGTGGAGCACGAGGTGCTTCCGCACATCAAGGGGCGCATGGAGCGCATCATCGCGGTGCTCGAGGCGCAGCTCGAGCGGGCCAAGGTCGAGGGGCTCGTCAAGCCGGATGCCAACAGCCATCTGGTGGCGGTCGCCATCATCGGCGCCTTCGCGATCTCCGAATACGCCGGCGAGGCGGTCGATGCCGCGGGCGACCCCGAGGCATTCGCCCACGGCGTGCTCGATGTGGTGTTCCACGGTATCGGCGCGTGACGAGAGGCTGCTGTATGCGGGCCCGATGGGCCTAACGGAGCGCCCGTATAACCATGGTCGCTACGGCGGCTGCGGTTATCCAGAACGCAAGCGGGGCGAGGCCGGTCGGTATGACGGCGGCGATGAGCGCCGCGGTCACGGCGGAGAGCCCCAAAGCGCTCTCACAGGACAGGCGGAGCTTCCCGGGTGTTCGTTCTGCTGCGTCGAGCGCTCCGCAGAGCGCCAGGATGATATCGAGCGCCAGCGCCGACGAGAAGGCGCCGAGTGCCGACATGACGCCTGCGCTCCAAGCAAGGGGGATACAGACGAGGAGCGACGCTACGACGGCGACGGCGAGCGCGGGAAGAGCGTCCAGCGCGAGCAGTACCGGTATCGACACGGGCAAGTGGTCGCGCATGAAGCGGTTGCCCATATCGTCGGTGAACGTCCGGGCGATTGCGCGCGGGAGCTCGGAACAGGAGAGCGCAAACAGCAGCCATGAGGCGGCACCGAGGATGCGCCCGCCCGTTGCCCCTCCGAGCATGCCGGACGCGGCGCTCATCTCGGCAAGGGAGCCGGAAAGCAACGCGACGCCCATCGGCGCCAGGACGGCGCCAGCCCCCAGCAGCTGCGGCAGCATGTCGTATCTGCGAACGAGCGAGATGGCGGAGCGCGCGAGGACCGTTGCCGTTCCCCTGATGCATGGCATGTGGCCGATAGGGCGACGCCGCGCCGCGCGACGGCTTTTGATGAGGCTGCGGTAGAGCTTGGGGTTGTAGACCGCCATGCGGCGCACCGCGTAGACGGAGGCGTCGCCGGCATCGCACGTGAGCGCGCAGGCGGGTAGAGTGCGGGCGACGACCGAGCTCGTCGCGACGAGCAGAAGCGTACCTGCTGCAGCAGCGATGGGTGCGGATGCCCCGGGCTTGCCGAAGATCAGCGCTTGAGCAATGCCGGCGAACCGGGGGAGGAGCGCACCGGTCGTGACGACGAGCATGATGCCCGCCGCGGCGATGGCGCAGACGAGGGCGAGGCGCCGCCTGCCCGCGACGCGCAGCCGGATCTCGCCGACGACCCAGGCGAGGGCATACGCCGCACTCGTCATCAGACCTGCGGTCATCGCGTAGGGCGGGCAGATAACGAGGTCGGCTTGGGTGCCGAGTGCCGTTGCGGCGAAGGCTGCGACGAGGTAGCCCGCAGCACCTCCCACAAGGGCGCGTGCGATCAGACGCGGTGAGAGTTCGACGAGGTTCCAGCCGGCAAGCGCCACGGGCGTCTGCGCGAGCCAGGCGGCGTCGGGCGCGGAGACGGCCCAGGGTGCACGCCAGGCGGCGCGAACTGACCACAGGGCTGCCGCGCAGACGGGGAGCGCAAGGGCGGCTCCCGCGATGAGCAGGGCGATATCGGCGGTGACGGCTGCCATCTCGGGGCTGTCGGTCTGCGCGGATCCGGTAACGAGGCCCAATAACCACAGCCAGCACGCGACAGCGCATCCGCAGACGATGACCGCCACGTAGAGCAGGTAGATTCGTTCGCTCAAATCGCGCGTGTCGTCCAAGTCAGCACCGGCCGCCCACAGCCAGAAGTTGGCAGAGGCGCGCAGGTGCTTGCGCTTGAGCCAAAGCATGGTGGAAAGCCCGCCGAACATGATCGTCACCTACACGGATTTCCAGAACGCATCGTCGACGGGGCCGTCAAGATGCTCCAGTCTACCGCCCTTGAGCATGAGCATGCAGGTAGGCTGGAGCGTTTCGAGCGCATGGTGGCAGCTCATGATGATGGCGCAGCCGCAAGCGGCGGCACGGGCGAGCTCCTCCTCGAGCACGCGCGCGGAGGTGGGGTCGAGCGGACCGGTGGGCTCGTCGAGCATCAAAAGGGCGGGCCGGACGGCCAAGGCGAGCGTGCAGGCGAGCTTCTCGCGCATGCCTCGCGAGAAGCTCTGCGGATACTGGTCGCAAAAGCGCGCGATGCCGAAGCGCTCGAGCAGGCGGTCGGCCTCGTCCCAACGCTCGTCGTCCCAGTTGTTGGCTCGCCCCAACAGCTCGACATGCTCGTAGGCGGTGAGATCGTCATAGAACGCGGGGACGTCCGCGACGAACGCCATGCGGCTGCGCCCGGTGGGCCTGGCGCGCTCGAGCGCGGTTCCGTTGAGCAGGATGGTGCCCTCGCGGAGCCGCTCCCAGCCGGCAAGACAGCGCAAGAGCGTGGATTTTCCCGCGCCGTTCGGGCCGACAAGCAGCGCCACGTCGCCTGCGGCGAGCGAGAACGTCACCTGTTCCCAGATGTTGGCACGACCGTAACCGAACGCGATGTCTCGAACATCGAGGATATCCATAGCGGGCCTTTCGCTTACCGCACCGTGAACACGTAGCTCACGGTGCCTTCGCCGAAGGTGACTTTCACGCAGTAGCGCCAGCCGGGCTCGATAGCGAGCGTTACCGTGCTGTCGACGAGCGCTGCTTCGACCTGTTGGCCGGGAAGCGCGTCCGCATCGATATCCGAAGGAGATGCCGCCTTCTCGGTAGCCGCTGCGATGTCGTCCTCGCTCCAGCGCGTGACCGACACCGAGCGGGCGGAGCGGTCGAGGGCCAACGTGGCCTCGATTTCGCTGTCGATGCGCGCATCGGGGATGTCGTCGCGAGAGATCTGCGTGGGATGGGGGACGTCCGCCACGACGGTCCGCATCTGCCCGTCCTCTTTAAAGCTCCAGGTGAAGCCGTTGGTAAGGGGCATCAGCGAGACCGCCGCAAGATCGGTGGTGTAGTCGGGTGAGGCGCTTGCCGGCTGCGAGGGGTCGGGCTCGCTCCAGAGCTGGGCGACGAGCCCATCGTAGACGGCAGCGTCCTCGGGCGCCCCTTCGTCGATGACCTCGACGCGCGTGATGCCGGGATACTGCCCGGGATAGCTTTCGAGCATGATGCCGTTGCCGGTTATGCGCACGACGTTGCCGGGCTCGAGGTCCTCGGGCGCGATGGCGGCGCCATCGATGCCGGCGATCTCGGCGTCGCCGATCGCGGTCGGGACGAAGGGCGTCTCGGTGTCCTGATCGACAAGCAGCAGGCTGCCGTCGCCTAGACGAAGGACCATCGCGGTGCTTTCGAGCTCCTGCTGTTCCTTTTGCTGTCCCGCGTCGCTTCCTTCGGCGCGCTTTGTGCCGTTGGCTGCACAGCCGGCGATGCCGACGACGGCACCGAGGCAGGCGAGCGCGATGATCGCGATGCGGAGGTTCATGGGCAGCCTTTCGTCAGAGGGCCGAAGACGGATTTCCGTTTGTCACATGATACGCTACGTCGCGATACGACGGTATACGCGGCCGTCGTCGCTGCGCTCGAGGTATCCGAGGTCGACGAGCATGCGCCGCAACCACGCGTGGTCGTCGACGATATCCAGCAGGATGAAGTTGACCTCCTGCTCGGTATAGGTGCGCCTCGCCTCGAAGCGGCTCGTCGCGTAGCGTAGCAGTGCCTGTCGATAGATGTCCTTGCGCGGTATGGTCGCCACCCGGCCCGCTTCGTCGGTAAACCGACGGCGAAACTCAGCGTCAACATACGCGATGTCGTAGTTCATGGACACTTCCTTAGACAGGTGGGGTCGGCCCGGCTCGTCAGTCCGCCGTGTAGTCGTGGAGTACGGCCTCGATGTTGTTGCCCTCGGGGTCGAGCACGAAGCAGGCGTAGTAGCCGGGGTGGTAGTCGCGCGGGCCCGGGGCGCCGTTATCGGTACCGCCGTCGAGCGCGGCCTCGTAGAACGCCTGGACATCATCGGTGGTCTTGGCACGCCATGCGTAATGGCTCGGCGCAGGCGCGATGCCCTCCTTGGCCGCCGAGATCCAGACGGCGTCGCCCGTCTCGTCGTCGACGAATTGCGTGCCGCCCGGGTACTCCACGCCTTTGTGATAGCCCACGGTTGCAAGCACGCGCTCGTAGTAGGCGGCCATGGCAGCGGGATCGGATGCATGGATGATGAGGTGATCGAACACGGCATTCCTTTCGCAGATGGTGCAGATGGGGACGTGTTCGTTTCATCCCCTTATTGCCGGCGATGGTGACGGTCGACTCCATTTTCCCATCGTGCCCATGGGCAGATACCGATACCTTCGGCGAGCGGTGCGCTCCGCGCTGGGGACCAGCAGTTTTCTCGTATCAGGATCGAGGCTCTCGCGAAGTGAGTGCTTCATATTGAAAACCCTTTGTATACCGCGGAGGTTGCAATTCGTGTACCTGCGGATTTCTTGTTGTGCAGCACAGGGATACTCGAGGAATCCAAAACGAAGCACTCACTTCGCGAAATCGGACGAGCCCCGGCGCGCTTGAGGGAGCTGCTCCATCGACCAGAGGGGCTCTTTCGGGCAAAATGGCCCGCGTCGACCGAGACCGCGTTGCCGTTTTGGCATGCGTTTCGCCATCTTCAGCGTGCTACCATCGTGGACGCGATACGAAAGCGGGAGGCGCGCATGAAGCAGGCGGTCGTGGGGCTTGTCGCCCACGTGGACGCGGGGAAAACGACACTGGCAGAAGCCATGCTTTTCGCAGCGGGCTCCATCCGCGCGCGCGGACGCGTCGACCGCGGGGATGCGCACCTGGACAGCGATGCCATGGAGCGCGAGCGCGGGATCACGATTTTCTCCTCGCAGGCGTCATTCGATTTCGAGGGCTTCCATTACATGCTGCTCGACGCCCCCGGGCACGTCGACTTTTCCGCCGAGGCCGAGCGCACGCTGCGCGCGCTCGACTGCGCGGTGCTCGTGATCGGCGCAAATGACGGCGTCCAGGGGCATACCGAGACCATGTGGGACCTGCTTGCGCGCTATCGGGTGCCGACATTCCTGTTTGTCAACAAGATGGATCTTGCCACCGCCGATCCGGATGCGCTGATGCAGCAGGTCCATGGGCGCCTTGACCCGATGTGTTTGGACGGTGCGGCCCTGCTCGCTGCCGACGAGTCCGTGACGGAGGACGCCGCGGCGACCGACGAGACGGTGCTCGACGAATATCTCGAGACCGGCGCACTTTCCTCCACGACGCTTCGCCGCCTCGTCACCGAGCGTCGTATCTTCCCTGTGTTCTCGGGATCGGCGCTTCGTGGCGACGGCGTCGAGGACCTGCTGCGAGGCATAGCCTCGCTGATGCCCGAGCGCACGTGGCCCGACGAGTTCGCCGCGCGCGTGTACAAGGTGAGCCGCTCGCCGCGCGGCGAGCAGCTGGCATGGCTCAAGGTCACCGGTGGGGTGCTGCGCGCCAAGATGTTCGCCTCGGGCACCGACCATGGCGAGGTATGGGAGGAAAAGGTCGATCAGGTCCGCATCTACCAGGCCGACTCGTTTCAGACGGTGACAGAGGTCCCCGCAGGGCGCATCTGCGCGGTGACGGGCCTTTCTCACGTGATGCCGGGCAGCGCCCTCGGCGCCGAGCCGCAGGGTCTGGCGCCGCTGCTCGCCCCCGTCCTGTCCTACCAGGTGCTTCCTGGCGATAACGACGTGCATACGGTAGTGCGCGCCCTGCGCGAACTCGCCGATGAGGATCCCTTGCTCGGCGTGAGCTGGCAGGAGCATCTGCAAGAGGTGCACGTGCAGCTCATGGGCGCCGTGCAGCGCGAGGTCGTGCAGCAGGTGCTCGCGGAGCGCTTCGGTCTAGCCGTCGATTTCGGTCCGGGCGGCATTCTGTACAAAGAGACGCTGCGCGCGCCCGCGGAGGGTGTCGGCCATTTCGAGCCGCTTCGGCATTACGCTGAGGCCCACCTGCTTATCGAGCCCCTGCCGCGCGGGATGGGAATCGAGGTCGGTACGCGCTGCTCGGAGGACGACCTCGACCGCAACTGGCAGCGGCTCATTCTCACCCATGTGCTCGAGCGCGCGCATCTCGGCGTGCTGACCGGCTCGCCGCTCGCCGACGTGCGCATCACGCTGCTCGCCGGTCGCGCGCATGCCAAGCACACCGAGGGCGGCGACTTTCGGCAAGCGACCTACCGCGCCATCCGCCAAGCGCTCATGTGCGCCCGCGAGCAGGGGGCGTGCGAGCTGCTGGAACCCTGGTACCTCTTCCGCCTGGTGGTGCCCGCGGACAAGGTCGGGCGGGCGCTCGCCGACCTGCAGCGCATGGGGGCGTCGTTCGATCCGCCAGCGACAGCGGGGGAGGTCGCCACGCTCGTCGGATTCGCGCCGGCATCCGAGATGCGCGAGTACGCGCTCGACGTGACGGGCTACACGGCGGGGCTTGGACGTCTGGCGCTCGAATATGCCGGGTATCGGGAATGCCACGACGCGGAACGCGTGATTGCCGAGGCCGCCTACGATCCGGAGGCCGATCTGCCCAACACGCCGGATTCGGTCTTCTGCGCGCACGGGGCGGGCTATACCGTCAAGTGGCACGAGGTCGCCGAGCAGGCGCACGTGGAGGTCGATCCCGCGCGCCTGCGTCCCTGGCGCGAAGCCGACGCCTCGTTTTTCGCGCGGGGGTAGCGCGACCGGGCGCTGAGTGCTCCCCGAGAAGCACATGTGCGTTTACGGTGCGGTTTATGGGAGGCCTGGCGAGTAGACCGCTGAACCCGCAGGCGCGCTGCCAGCGCTTTTGCTCTGGGCATCGGCGGTGATACTCGGCCATCCTGCCATTAACCGCACCGTAAACCGTTCTTTTGTGAAGATAAAGAGGGCACCGCGGCGTCCTTACCGCAGCATCCAGGCAAAACCCCAGCTCGGCATGGCGATCGTCGCGAGCTCGGCGGTCTCGCCGCTCACCAGGTCGGTGTACGTGGCCGTCTCGGGCATCCAGATGGTCTTGGCGTCGTCGCTGAAGTTGAACACGGCGTGCAGCGTCCTGTCACCGATGCTGCGTACGACCCACAGGATCGAGGTGTCGTCGTAATCCTTGGTGCGCACGTCGGCGTCGGCCGAGAACACCGGCTCGTCGCGGCGGATATTCTCAAGCGCGCGCAAGGCGCCGAAGATGCGCTGCTGGACAGACCCGGGCTCGTCGATGTTTTTCGCAAGCTGCCAGTCGAACGCGCCGCGGTGGATGTAACGGGAGTCCTCGGCCTTCTCGGGGTCGTCCTTGTAGGTGTAGTCGTTGACCTGGCCGACCTCGTCGCCGCTGTAGATGATGGGCAGCCCCGACTGCGTGAACATGTAGGCGTGCAACATGATGTCCTTGCGGATGGCAACCTCCATCGCCTCGTCGTTGCCCTCGAAGCCGGCCGCCTCGATGCCGCACATGGATGCGGTGGTGGCGCAGAAGCGCGCATCGCCCGTGACGGGGTCGGCGTTGTAGAGCTCGCCGCGCGAGACGCTGCCGGGCGTATGGCCCTGGAAGTAGTCGTTCAGGTACGTCTTATGCGGCACCTCTGCCATGCCCCACGTCGAGAGCGTCCCGTAATCCAAGCCCCAGCCGATATCGTCGTGGCAGCGCAGATAGTTGAGGAAGGTGTAGCTACGGGGCAGCGAGCATACGATGTCGGTCTGCTGGCGCAGCAGGCGCGCATCGCGCGTCGCGACGGTATTCCAGGTGGTCGCCATGGTGGTCACGTTGTAGAGCATGTGGCACTCGGGCTTCTCGACGGTGCCGAAGTACGGCGCGACCTCCACCGGCGCCATGACGACCTCGCCCAGAAGCACGATGCCCGGGCAGACGACCTCGCCGATCATGCGCATCATGCGCACGATGGTGTGGACCTGCTTGAGGTTGCGGCAGTTGGTGCCGAGCTGCTTCCAGATGTAGGGCACCGCGTCGATGCGGATGATGTCCATGCCCCGGTTGGCCAGGAACAGGAAGTTGTACATCATCTCGTTGAAGACGCGCGGGTTGCGGTAGTTGAGATCCCACTGGTAGGGGTAGAACTGCGTCATGACGCACTGGTCGAGCTCGGGCAGGTAGGTGAAGTGGCCGGGTGCGGTGGTGGGGAAGACCTGCGGGACGTCGCGGGTGTAGCGGTCGATGATGCCCTGGTCGTGCACGAAGAAATAGCGGCTCATGTACTCGCCTTCGCCGGCGCGGGCGCGGCGGGCCCACTCGTGGTCCTCCGAGGTGTGGTTCATCACGAAGTCCATGCACAGGCTGATGCCGCGCGCATGGCATTCGTCGGCGAGGTGGGCGAGGTCGTCCATGGTGCCGAGCTCGGGCTTGACGCGGCGGAAATCGGACACCGCGTACCCGCCGTCCGATCGGCTCCTGTCGGCGGGCGTGTCGAGGAACGGCATCAGGTGGATGTAGTTGACGTTGCAGCGCTCGATGTAGTCGAGCCTCTCCTCGACGCCGCGGATGGTGCCGGCGAAGTTGTCGATGTACATCTGCATGCCGAGCATGTCGGATGCGCGGTACCAGGCCCCCGCCGCCTCGCGCTTTGCGTCGAGCTCCTTGAGCTTGGCGCCGCGCTCGTCGTAGAAGCGCTTCATCTGGTCGCAGAGCTCGGCGAACATGGCGCCGTTGTCGTAGAGCTCCATGTAGAGCCAGCGGAGCTCGTCGTGATGGCGCGCCAGGCGCTCGGCGAACACCTTGTCTGCGGCTTTCCCGCGCGCCGCCGGTCCGTTCGCGCCGCCGGCCGCCTGGGAAGCAGGTTTGCGGGTGGTTGCCATGGTCCCGTCCTTCCTTCGCATCTCGGTCCAGACGGGTTCATTCTATGGCTTCTACGAGCGGATTCGATCAACAGGAGGGCTGCGGTGCAAGACTCGTGGCAATCGTGTATATCCGTTGTGGGAACGATATCGCAAATTGGGAGGTCCGCTCCGGCAGACCGTCCGGGGACCCTTCCGGCGAGGGGCGCGCCCGGGCGTCGGCGGCCGCGTCGGGCACGGGTTGAGACGAACCCGCCCCCAACGAACCCCTCGCCGGGCGGGGACGTCGCGGCTGCGCTGGCGCGTCGGCGGCCGCGCCGGGCATGGGTTGAGACGAACCCACCCCCAACGAACCCGTCCCCAACGAACCCCTGCCGGCGCGGGGTCACGCCCGCATGCTCTGGTCGCGCACCGAGATGTGGAGCGACTGCCGCTGGTCGGCGCCGCCCCGGAACACGCCCGCCTCGATGGGGCAGTCGGAGAAGTCGCGCCCGCGGGCGAGCTCGATGTAGGCGTCGTCGACCTCCCGGTCGTTGGTGGGGTCGATGCCGCGCCAGCCGTTCCCGTCGTGCACCTCCACCCAGGCGTGCGTCGCGCCGTCGCCCACGACGAGGCCGTTGACGTAGCGGGCGGCCACCCCCAGGGACCGCAGCGCGGCGATGAGGATGTGCGCGTAGTCCTGGCACACGCCCCGGCGCTGGGCGAAGGCGTCGGCGGCGCAGGTGGTGGTCGCCGTGCTCCCCGGCTCGTAGGCCATGGCCCCGTGCAGCGCGCCGGAGAGCCGCCGCGCCGCGCCCCAGGGGTCCTCCGCCGCCGCGGGGGCGCCCGCGCCCGAGGCGTCGCGCGCGAAGGCGGCGATGGCGTCGTCGCCGGCGGCGAGCGCCGAGGGCCGTCGGTAGATCGGGTGCGCCGGCGCGCGGACGGTCTGAGCGCGGTCGACGAGCACGCGGCCGGCGGACAGGAACGAGAAGGCGCGGTGGGCCGCGGCGACCCGCCCCGCGAGCACGGTGTTGCCGAAGCCGTCGACCTGCGCGGTCAGCCCCGTGTCGGGGGTCACCACGGTCTGGGCGGAAAGGACCGTCTGCCCGGCCGTGCTCGCGGGCTGGCAGCGGAGGAGGAAGTCGTGCTCGCGGACGGGCTCGCTCATCTCGAGCGCGGTCTCGAACGAGTAGCTGAGGATGCGCATGCGCCCCACCCCGTCCTAGGAGAAGATGCCGTTGACGCACGCGATCGCGCGCGAGAGGAGCGCGTCGTCCGCGTCGTCGGGGAACGAGAGGGAGGAGGCGATGGACGCCAGCTCCTTGAAGGCGGGGCGACTGTAGGCGGCGCCCGTGCGGTCGAGGCGGCTGGCGAGCCGGTCCACCTCGTGCGGGATGTCGGCGAGCCGGTAGCGCAGGCGGGCGCACAGGTCCACGCGCTCCACCGTCATCCCGCACTTCACCAGGCAGCGCGCCGCGTCATCCGTCACGAAGTCGTCGATGCACCCCTTGAAGGCCATGATGTTGTCCTGCACCTGCTGCAGGTCGAGCAGGGGGCTCGCCGAGGCGCCCGCGGCCTCCAGGGCGTTGACCGCCATCTGGATGTACCCGAGGCTCTCGGTCCCCAGCGCGTCGCGGCAGGCGAGGGCGTTGTCGTAGGCGGCGTCCATGGAGCACGCCACCGACGAGGGGTTGTCGCGGTTGAACAGGCAGCGCTGGAAGAACTCGAGCGGCGTCTCGGTCTCGCAGCGGAACCCGAGGTCGGCGAGCTGGCCCCGCCAGTCGCCCGCGAGGTCGTCAAGCGCGCGGTCCGCGACCCGGTCGTAGGTGCTCAGGATGAAGCGCTGCGTGGTGAAGCTGCGCTCCAGGTAGCGTCCCAACCACAGCAGGTGGTCGATGCGGTTCAGCGAGAGAGAACCCATGTGTCCTTGAACCCTCCTCCTTGGCTCGAGTTGACGATCGCGGAGCCCTCCTCGCGCGCGTAGCGCGAAAGGCCGCTCGCCCAGACGGTCGTGGTCGCCCCGCTCAGGACGAAGGCGCGCAGGTCGGCCTTGCGCGGGACCACCTCGCCGCCCATGTAGGTCGGCAGGCAGGTGAAATCCACCACCTCCTGCGCGATGAAGCGGCGCGGCTCGGCGCGGACGGCGCGCTTGAGCGCCTCGAGGCCCGCGGCGTCCAGCGACGACCCGAAGACGACGCCGTACCCTCCCGCCTCGGCGACGTCCTTGATGACGAGCGTGTCCGCATGGTCCAGGACGTACGCAAGATCGTCGGGGTAGAACGGCAGGTAGGTGGGGGCGTTGCTCAGGATGGGGCGCTCGCCCAGGTAGTACTCGACCATCTTGGGCACGAAGTAGTAGATGCCCTTGTCGTCCGCCGCGCCGTTGCCCGGGGCGTTCAGGACGGCGACGGAGCCCGCGCGGTAGGCGGCCATGAGGTTGGGGACGCCGATCAGGCTGTCGGGGCGGAAGCACAGCGGGTCCAGGAACTCGTCGGAGACGCGCCGGTAGACCGCGCCCACCCGGCTCATCCCCGAGGCGTCGCGGTAGTAGAGCCTCCCGTCCTCGCAGAACAGCTCGTCGGGGGTGGCGAGCAGGGCGTCCGCCTGCTCGGCGAGGTAGGCGTGCTCGAAGTACGCGGCGTTGTAGCGCCCCGGGGTCAGCACGACGTTGATGCCGCCGCGGTTCACGTGGTCCATCACCGCCTTGAGGCGGGCGCCGTAATCGCGGTTGTCCACGACCGGGACGCGCCGGAAGGTGGTGTCGTCGCACCGGCGGCAGAGGCTCCGCGCGATGAGCGGGTAGGAGGCGCCCGACGGGATGCGGAGGTTGTCCTCGAGCACGTACCAGGTGCCGTCCGCGCCCTCCACGAGGTCGATGCCCGAGATGTGGCTGTAGATGCCGTCCGGGGGCGCGATCCCCACGCACTGGGGCAGGTAGCCGGAGCTCGCGAAGGCGAAGTCCTCCGGGACCACCCCGTCGCGCACGATCTGCCGGTCCCCGTAGATGTCGCGCAGGTACGCGTTGAGGGCGTCGACGCGCTGGGCGAGCCCGCGCTCGAGCGTCCGCCAGGTCCCGGCGTCGATGATGCGGGGGATGGCGTCGAAGGGGAAGAGCCGCTCGGTGAAGGCCCCGTCCCGGTAGATGCCGAACTTCACCCCGTAGCGCGCGAGCTGCTGGTTGATCTTGGGCGTGTGGGGGACGAGCCCGGTGTAGGGGGCCGTGCCCACGCTGCCGTCGGGTCCGTATGCGTCCATGCTTCCCTCCCTGCTCCGTCGTCGGTGGGCCCGCGCGGCGGGCCGGGCGCCGTGCGGGGTATCCTCAGCGCCGAGTATGGAGGGTGCGGGTTTCCGGAAGATGAACGGGCGCCCAAGAAGGCGGTTGCGTTTCGCGCCCGTTGCGAGACGGTTTCATGGCAGATGGGCCGCGCCGGCGGAGACGCCGCGGCCCATGGGTTGAAACGAACCCGTCCCCAACGAACCCCCAACGGACCCCGGGCCGGTGCGGCCGCTACTGCTCCGAGCTCACGTAGCTCTCGTCCACGGTGATCTTGGGGATCGTGCGCGGGTAGTGGTCCCGCACGATCCGGCTCACGCGCCGGCGCAGCTCGTCGGCGCCCATGGGCAGGTCGGCGGGGCGCACGCAGTCGAAGATCACGTTGGTGTGCGTGGGGCCGGGCACGCAGCGCAGGTCGTGGATGGTGATGCGCGGGTCGATGATCTTCACGGCCTGGTCGATCCAGCCGCGCATGTCGACCACGGCGGGATCGTCGGTCACGATGGGGTCGTAGTGCAGGGTCACGATCAGGCGGTCGTCGTTCTTGAAGTCCTGCTCGATGTTGTCGATGAGGTCGTGGCTCTCGATGGGGTCGGCCTCGGCGGCCATCTCGACGTGCGCGCTCGCGAACTGCCGTCCGGGGCCGTAGTCGTGCACCATGAGGTCGTGGGTGCCGAGCACCCCCGGGTAGCCCATGATCTTGGTCCGGATGTGCTCGACAAGCTCGGGGGAGGGCGCCTGCCCGAGCAGGGGGTTGACCGTGTCGCGCACCAGGCCGATGCCGCTCCAGACGATGAAGGCGCCCACCGCCGCGCCCGCCGCGCCGTCGAGCTGGATTCCCGTCGCCTGTGAGACGACGGCCGAGGCGAGGACGGCGGCGGTCGAGATGACGTCGTTCCTGGAGTCCACGGCGGTCGCTTGGAGCGTCTCGGACCCGATGCGCTTCCCGATGGTGCGGTTGAACGCGGCCATCCACAGCTTCACGGCGATGGAGAGCGCGAGGACGGCGACGAGCGCGCCGCTGAACTCGACCGACTCGGGGTCCAGGATGCGCTCGACGGACGACCCGACCAGGTTGATGCCGATGGCCAGCACGAGCGCCGCCACGACGAGCCCCGCGAGGTACTCGTAGCGGCCGTGGCCGTAGGGGTGCTCGGGGTCGGCGGGCCGGCTCGCGAGCTTGAAGCCGAGCAGGCTCACGATGTTGCTCGCGGCGTCGGAGAGGTTGTTGACCGCGTCGGCGACGATGGACACCGAGCCCGCGAGCGCGCCGATGGCGCCCTTGGCGATGCACAGCGCGATGTTGCAGACGATGCACACGATACCGGCGAACTGGCCGTAGGCGGTGCGCACGGCGGCGTCGCCCGTGTTGCCGCTGTCCTTGACGAAGCGCCGGACCAGCCATTCGGTCATGGAGCCCTCCCGGATAGAGAAATCGACAGGCCGAGGGGCCTGCCGATGAGCTTGCTGATATACGCGTCAACTATACCACCCGCGCGGCGCGCGCCCTCCCGCCGGGCCCGCATCCGGGCGCCCGGCGGGACCCGGGGCGCGGGGGCTAGTCCTCCAGCGCGTAGTAGCGGCCGAGGGCGTCGGCGCCCAGGATGGCGTCGGCGAGCATCTCGGGCGTGACGTCGAAGGGCATGTTGCCCACCGTGTCGGCGGGCGCGCAGGCGGCCTCGGCCACGGCCATGACGCGCTCGCGCGAGGCGTCCTCCACGCCCAGCTCGGCCAGGGTGACGGGCAGGCCGACCTCCAGGCAGAAGCCGAGCACCTGCTCCAGGGTCTCGGTGGGGGCGTTCTCGAGCACCAGCTGGACGAGGGTGCCGAAGGCGACCTTCTCGCCGTGGAGCATGGCGTGGGTCTCGGGGAGCTGCGTCATGCCGTTGTGGACGGCGTGCGCGGCGGCCAGCCCGCAGCTCTCGAACCCGATGCCGGACAGCAGGGTGTTGGCCTCGATGACGTGCTCGACGGCGGGGGTGAGGCACCCGGCCTCGAGCGCCACCTTGGCCTTCACGCCGTCGGCCATGAGGGTGTCGAAGCACAGCCGCGCGAGCGCGAGCGCGGCGGCGGTCGCCTTGCCGCCCGCGCAGGTGTCCGCCTCGGAGTCCACGCACGCCTTCGCCTCGAAGTACGTGGCGAGCGCGTCGCCCATGCCCGAGACCATGAGGCGCGCCGGCGCCGCCGCGATCACCGTGGAGTCCATGAGGACCACGTCGGGGTTGGAGGGGAGGAACAGGTAGCGGTCGAACACGCCGTCGGCGGTGTAGATGACGGACAGGGCGCTGCAGGGCGCGTCCGACGACACGGCGGTGGGGCAGACGATGACGGGCGCGCCCAGGTAGTGGGCGACCGCCTTGGCCGTGTCGAGCACCTTGCCGCCGCCGATGCCGGCGACGACGTCGCAGCCGGCCCCGCGCGCGACGGCGCAGAGCCGCTCGATCTCCGCGTCGCAGCACTCGCCGCCGAAGTCCTCGAGGACGAGCTCGGCGCCCGCCGCCTCGAAGCCCCGACGGACCTTGCCGCCGACGCGCTCGGTGCCCGCGGGCGTGGCGATGGCCAGGGTCCTCGCGCCGAGCGGCGCGGCGTAGGAGGCGAGCTCCGCGAGGGCGTCGGGGCCCTGGACGTACTTGCCGGGGCTGTTGAAGATGCGTGCCATGGTTCTTCCTTTCCTGGGGGCGCCGCCTGCCGCGGCGCGTCTGCGGGTATTGTACCCGCAGGGCCGGCCGCCCCGGGCGCCGCGTCCGGGGCGGCCGGGCCGTCCGAGGGCCCGCGCACAACATCTGGGTCCGACGCCCCGAGCGGCCCCGGGCGGGGGCCGAACGTGAATTCCTGTGGACCATCCAAAATCCACGACCGCGCGCGGGCGCCGGGGAACGCCGCAGGTGAGCGGCGCGCGGTGTTCGCGCTCCGGTTGAGGTGCCAATGTGTCGGGAAACAAATCTTTCGTTCTGACCTGCAAAAACACAACATCTTGTGTTTGCCCTCATCGTGTTTACCGCATGTAGTGAAGACGGCTTGTCGTATGATGGAACGGCGCGTCCGACGCCGCGCCGCCCGGGCACCTACTCCGCCCGCCGGCGCGCACCCGTCGCGAGACGCGCCGCGCGCCCGCGCGACGCATCCGGGGCCGCCCAGACGGTCCGGGAAACGTCCACGCGGCGCGGTATCTTGACATCGACGCACCATGACGGCGAAAGGGTCGAACATGAAGATCATCAAGCGAAGCGGCACCGAGGTCGCCTTCGACATCGAGAAGATCGCGAACGCCATCCGCGGCGCCAACCGCGAGGTCGACGAGGCCGACCGCCTCTCGGAGCGCGAGATCGCCTTCGCTTCCCAGAACGTCGCCGAGGCCTGCGAGAAGGCGGGCCATACCGTGTCGGTGGAGGAGATCCAGGACATGGTGGAGGACGAGATCATGGCGCTCGACCACTACGAGGTCGCCCGCCACTACATCATCTACCGCTACGTCCAGAGCCTGAAGCGCACCAAGAACACCACGGACGACAAGATCCTGTCCCTCATCGAGTGCAACAACGAGGAGGTCAAGCAGGAGAACTCGAACAAGAACCCCACCGTCAACTCCGTTCAGCGCGATTACATGGCCGGCGAGGTCTCCAAGGACCTCACCCAGCGCGTGCTGCTGCCGAGCGACGTCGTCGACGCGCACAACGAGGGCCTCATCCACTTCCACGACTCGGACTACTTCGCCCAGCACATGCACAACTGCGACCTCGTGAACCTCGAGGACATGCTGCAGAACGGCACCGTCATCTCGGGCACCCTCATCGAGCGCCCGCACAGCTTCTCGACCGCCTGCAACATCGCCACCCAGATCATCGCCCAGGTCGCGAGCTGCCAGTACGGCGGCCAGTCCATCTCGCTCACCCATCTGGCGCCCTTCGTCGACGTGAGCCGTCAGAAGATCCGCCGCCAGGTCGAGGCCGAGCTCGCCGAGCTGGGCTTCGAGGCACCCGAGGAGAAGGTCTCCTCCGTGGTCGAGGAGCGCCTGCGCGACGAGATCCGCCGCGGCGTCCAGACCATCCAGTACCAGGTCGTCACCCTCATGACCACCAACGGCCAGGCGCCGTTCGTGACCGTGTTCATGTACCTCAACGAGGCGCGCTCCGAGGCCGAGAAGCACGATCTGGCCATGATCATCGAGGAGACCCTGCGCCAGCGCTACGAGGGCGTCAAGAACGAGGCCGGCGTGTGGATCACCCCCGCCTTCCCCAAGCTCATCTACGTGCTGGAGGAGGACAACGTCGCCGAGGGCTCGCCGTACTTCTACCTCACCCAGCTCGCCGCCAAGTGCACCGCCAAGCGCATGGTTCCCGATTACATCTCCGAGAAGATGATGCGGAAGTACAAGCTGTCGAAGGGCGAGACCGAGGGCAACGGCGACTGCTACACCTGCATGGGCTGCCGCAGCTTCCTCACCCCGGACCGCTCGGGCAACGGCTTCGACAACGTGGCGCGCGCCAAGAACTACGAGCCGGGCAAGCCCAAGTACTACGGCCGCTTCAACCAGGGCGTGGTCACCATCAACCTGCCCGACGTGGCCCTGTCGTCCAAGGGCGACCGCGACCGCTTCTGGGAGATCTTCGACGAGCGCCTGGAGCTGTGCCACAAGGCGCTGATGTGCCGTCACGAGCGCCTGAAGGGCACGCTGTCCGACGCCGCGCCGATCCTGTGGCAGTACGGCGCGCTGGCGCGCCTCGACAAGGGGGAGACCATCGACAAGCTGCTGTACGGCGGGTACTCCACCATCAGCCTGGGCTACGCGGGCCTCTACGAGTGCGTGAAGTACATGACCGGCGCCTCCCACACCGATGAGCACGGCAAGGGCTTCGCGCTCGCGGTCATGCAGCATATGAACGACAAGTGCGCGGAGTGGAAGGCCGCCAGCGACATCGACTTCTCGCTGTACGGCACCCCGCTCGAGTCCACCACCTACAAGTTCGCCAAGTGCCTGCAGCGCCGTTTCGGCATCATCCCGGGCGTGACGGACAAGGGCTACATCACCAACAGCTACCACGTCCACGTGTCCGAGGAGATCGACGCCTTCGACAAGCTCAAGTTCGAGAGCGAGTTCCAGCAGCTGTCCCCCGGCGGCGCCATCTCCTACGTCGAGGTGCCCAACATGCAGGACAACCTCAAGGCCGTCATCCGCGTCATGCAGTACATCTACGACAACATCATGTACGCCGAGCTCAACACCAAGAGCGATTACTGCCAGGTGTGCGGCTACGACGGGGAGATCATGATCGTCGAGGACGACGGCAAGCTCGTGTGGGAGTGCCCGCATTGCGGCAACCGCGACCAGGAGAAGCTGAACGTGGCGCGCCGCACCTGCGGCTACATCGGCACGCAGTTCTGGAACCAGGGCCGCACCGAGGAGATCCGCGACCGCGTCCTGCATCTGTAGCCGCGGCGCAGAACCGGTCCGACTGTCATCACGGCGGGAAAATGGGGACAGTCCCTATTTTCCCGCCTTGCGCTTGCGAGGGGTTGTTCGCGTGAATTACGCCGAGATCAAGTATTCGGATATCGCCAACGGGGAGGGCGTGCGCACCTCGCTGTTCGTCTCCGGCTGCCGCCGCGGGTGCCCGGGGTGCTTCAACTCCGGCGCCTGGAGCTTCGCGGCGGGGGAGCCGTTCACGGCCGAGGTCGGGGACCGGATCATCGAGAGCCTCGAGCCGTTCTACGTCGACGGCCTCACGCTGCTGGGCGGCGAGCCCATGGAGCCCGAGAACCAGCGCGGCCTCGTCGGCTTCGTCGAGCGCGTGCGCGAGCGGTTCCCGCGCGGATCAGGCAAGACGATCTGGTGCTTCACGGGCGACACGCTCGACGAGCTCATGGAGGGCGGCCGCCATCGCACCGAGGTGACCGACCGGCTGCTCGACTGCATCGACGTCCTGGTCGACGGGCCCTTCGTCCGGGGCCTGCACGATATCACGCTGCGCTTCCGCGGTTCGTCCAACCAGCGGCTCATCGACCTGCCCGCCACGCGCGCCGCCGCCGCGCAGGCCGGCGTCCCGCTCGCGGAGGCCGTGCGCCTCTGGCAGGACGAGGAGGTCTACACCACGCACACGATGTAGGCGTGGGGCCGCCCGTCCCCCGCGTGCGCGCGGGGTGGTACGATAGCGCAGTCATCGGCGAGCGTCCGGGAGGAAGTCCATGGTCGATCAGGAAAAGGTGGTGCAGGCGATCCGCCTGCTGCTCGAGGGTATCGGCGAGGACCCGTCGCGCGAGGGGCTCCTCGAGACGCCCGAGCGCGTCGCCCGCATGTACACCGAGCTCATGGCCGGGCAGGATGCGACGGCCTCCGAGCATCTGGCGCGGACGTTCGCCGTCGATGCGAACGACCTCGTCGTGGAGCGCGACATCACCTTCCACTCGCTGTGCGAGCACCACCTGCTGCCGTTTCACGGCCGCGTCGCCATCGGCTACATCCCGGACGGCCGCGTCGCCGGGCTCTCCAAGCTCGCCCGCACGGTCGAGGTCTTCGCCCGCCGCCTGCAGCTCCAGGAGCGCCTCACCGCCCAGATCGCCGACGCGCTGATGGACGACCTGGGCTGCACCGGCGCCATCGTCTTCATCGAGGCGGAGCACATGTGCATGACCATGCGCGGCGTTCAGAAGCCCGGCACGCTGACCGCCACCTGCGCCCGTCGCGGGGCGTTCGCGGACGACCCCGCTCTGGAGGAGCGGTTCTTCCGCATGCTGGGACGCGCATGACGGGGGAGGGCCGCGGGACCGAGCCCTGTCCGGGCGCCTCCGCGCCGCCGCAAGGGACCGTCCCGCTCGGGCTCGCCGACATGCCCCGCGTGGACGCCATCTGGCGCCATCCGCTGTACCGGGAGCGGCTCGAGCGCATCGAGGCGCTCGAGCGCGACCGCGCCTTCTGCCGTCACGGCCTGCCCCACCTGCTGGATGTGGCCCGCATCATGTGGATCTCCGTGCTGGAGGCGGGGCGCGCCGCCGAGTTTCCCCGCGACCTCGTCTACGCCGCCGCCCTGCTGCACGACATCGGGCGCGCGACCCAGTACGAGATAGGCGAGCCGCACGACGCCGCGGGCGCGCGCATCGCGGGGGAGATTTTGGGTACGGTAGAGAGCGGCTGTTCATTCACCGACGCAGAGCGCGAGATGCTGCTCGACGCGGTCGGCGCGCATCGGGACCGCGCCCCGCGCCCGGGCGCGCGCCCGCTGGCCGAGCTGCTGCGCGCGGCGGACAAGGCGTCGCGGCCGTGCTTCGCCTGCCCCGCGAGCCGGGAATGCAACTGGCCGGAGGAAACCAGGAACCTCGCGGTGCGCGTATAGCGCAAGCGCCCGTCCGCCCGCGGGGTCACGTACGAAGGAGCGGATCATATGGGAAAGAAGCATCAGAAGCACCTGCCGGAGAAGGCTACGCCTGCCGAGGGCGCCGAGCTCGCACGGCGCGAGGCGGGGCTGCCCGCCACGAGGACGGCGATCGCCCGCTGGACGCCGGACGACCTGTCCTCAGCCGACAAGATCCACATCGACGGCCTCGAGGTCTTCGCCAACCACGGCGTGTACCCCGAGGAGCGGGCGCTGGGGCAGAAGTTCGTCGTCTCCCTCACGCTCTACACGAGCCTGCGCGAGGCGGGGCGCACCGACGACCTGCGCTCGTCGATCGACTACGGCAAGGTGTGCCACAGGGTCGACACCTTCCTGTGCGACCACGTGTACAAGCTGATCGAGGCGGTGGCCGAGGGGCTGGCCGACGACCTGCTGGCGACGTTCGACACGCTGATGGGCGTGCGCGTGCGCTTGGAGAAGCCCTGGGCGCCGGTGGGGCTGCCGCTGCGCACCGTCGCGGTGGAGATCGTCCGCACGAGGTAGCGCCGACGCGACCGAGGCGGCGCGACGTTCCCGCCGAATCGTCCGCACCCTGTGATATTATCGTCGATATACCGACGATAGGGGGGCGGGCGATGGAGTATCGGGAAACGGAGCGCATCGAGTTCAAGTGCACGGCCAACGAGCGTATCGCCAAGACGGTCATCGCCTTCGCGAACGGCGCCGGCGGCGACATCTACATCGGTATCGACGATTTCGGACAGGTTGCCGGCGTCGACGATATCGATGGCGAGATGCTCAAGGTCTCGAGCCTGGTGCACGATGCCGTCTGCCCGCCGCTCATGCAGTTCGTGCATATCGAGCCAATCGAGCTCGAAGGCAGGGACGTCGTGCGCGTCTCCGTCGAGGCGGGGGACGAGAAGCCCTATTACCTCGCATCCAAGGGCCTCGTCCCCGCCGGGGTGTTCACCCGGTTGGGGCCCGCGACCGTGCCCATGGGCCGCCGGGACATCCGCCGGATGATCCGCGAGGCAGATGACGACTTCTTCGAGACGCGCCATGCGAGGGTGCAGGACCTTACCTTCGAGACGGCGCGGCGCGTCTTCCGGGAGCACGGCGTCGAGTTCTCCCCGGAGCGCTACCGGGCGCTCAGCATGCTGGCCCGTGACGGGTTCTACTCGAACCTCGCCCTGCTCATCTCGGACCAGAACCCCTATACCCTGAGATGCGCCGTCTTCAACGATGACGCCGGAACCGAGTTCCTGAACCGCATCGAGTGCGAGGGCTCGGTTCTCGGCCAATACGAGCAGGCGCTCGGCTTCCTGCGGCTCGCGAACAACCTCAGGGCCTACTTCCCCTCGAACACGCGGATCGACCAGCGGGATTACCCTGACGACGCGCTGCGCGAGGGCATGCTCAACGCCATCATCCATCGCGATTACGACGAGAGCCGCTGCGTGCCCACGTTGGTGAAGATGTATCGCACGGAGCTCTCGTTCACCTCGTTCGGCGGGCTGTTCGGCATCACCGCGCACCAGGCGATCACACGCGAGTCGTCGCCGCGCAACCCCCGTCTGCTGGCCCTCTTCGGCCGTCTGGGCGAGGTCGAGGCGTACGGGTCGGGACTGCCCAAGATCTGGAAGCTGTACGAGCGCGAGGGGCTTCGGGCGCGCATCGAGGCCGAGGGCTCCTTCTTCACGCTCGTGCTGCCGAACATCAACACGGCGCGCAACCCGCTGATGAGCCTGACGGCGAACGACGGGCCCGACCTGCGCGGCGGTCAGGAGGCGTTCGACGAGCTGGACGCGATGGGGGCGCTGCCGGCGCGCGTGAAGGAGGCGTACGACCGGGCGCGCGCGGAGCGCCTTGCGCTCGACTGCGCGCAGGCCGAGGCGCGGGCGGTGACTCCGGCAGCGAGGGCGCCCGTCGCCGGTCCCGCAGGTATCCGGATCACCCGCGCGGAGCGGATCGCGGCCGAAACCCCGGGAGCGGGGCCGGGGCGCCTCGAACGGTTCCTGGTATCCTTCGCGCTCGAGCGGGGCGAGTTCTCGCGCGAGGAGGCGCAGCGGGCGCTCGATGCCGGGCGCGATACGACGCTCAAGGTCATCAACGGCATGGTCGCTTCCGGCGCCCTGGTCAAGACCGGGCGCGCGCGAGCGACCCGCTACCGCGTCTCGGACGACCTGAGGAGAGCCGGGGATGCGGGCTAGCCCGTCTGATCCACGGCGGCGGCGACCTCGCGCGCGGGGCGGCGCAGCAGCGCGGAGAGCTCGCGGTTCGCCGGGCACCAGGCGTCGAGCAGCGCGTGGAAGCGGGCGTTGTGGCTCGGCTCCATGAGGTGCGTGAGCTCGTGGGCGACGACGAACTCGAGGCAGGCGGGCGGGTAGGCGGCCAGCCTCGTGTTGATGCGGACGGCGCGCGTCGCCGGCGTGCACGAGCCCCAGCGCGTCCTCATGCTGCGCAGGCTCCAGCTGCTCGCCGCGACGCCCATGCGCTCCTCGCAGCGCGCTGCGACCCCGGGCAGCACGCGGGCGACCTCGCGGCGGTAGAGCTCGGCGACCAGGCGGTCGTACTCCTCGGCCGGGAGGCTCGCGAGCCCGTCCTCGTCACGCACGGGGGCCGCGCCGAACGTCGCGGGCCGTGCGGCGGCGCCGAAGCGCACACCCGCCCGTCGCAACGCGTCGGCCAGCGGGACGAGGGAACCCCAGAGCGGCACGCCCGCGCGGTCCTCGGCGCGCCGCGGTCCGGCTTCCGCCTCGGTTCGCCTGTGCACGCGTTCGGCGATCCAGTCCGCCCGCCGGTCCAGGAAATCCTGCGCGACCTCGACGCGCGTGCGCGCCGGGATGCTCATGACCACCGAGCCGTCGCCGCGCACGCGCAGGTTGAGGTTGCGCACGCGCTTGCGCGTGACGGTCACGGGGATGCGGGCGCCGCCGGCGTCGACATGGAGCGTGAAGGGGGCGGAGACGGAGGTGCGGTTCGATCGGTTCATGCGCCCCAGCATAGCAGACGGCCGGCCTCGCGCATCGCGCCGTCGCGGCCTGCGGTCCGCGGCGTCGCGCGCCTTACGGGGACCTTGCGTCTTTGTGCACGGGGCGTGGGCGCCGCGGGCGCGTCCGGGCGAGCGGCTATAATGGGACCCCATCGCGAACGCGACGGCGCCGGCGGGATGGGCCCGCCCGCCCCGCGCGTCGAAAGGAGCCCCGCCCATGATCGATGTGGCCGTCCTCTTCGGTGGCATCTCCACCGAGCACGATATCTCGCTCAAATCCGCCGACAACGTCATCCGCCAGCTTCCGCGCGACCGCTTCCGCCCCGTGCTGATCGGCATCGACCGCGACGGCGCGTGGTTCCACTACGCCGGCGACGTCGACGACGTGGTGACCGGCGCGTGGGAGGAGCACGACTGCAACCCCGTGGTGCTCATCCCCGGTCGCGGCGAGGGCGCCCGCGGCGGCTTCCTGGAGCTCGCGGACGGCGAGTTCTCCGAGCTTCCCGTCGACGTGGTGCTGCCCGTCCTGCACGGCCAGGGCGGCGAGGACGGCACGGTGCAGGGCGCGCTCGAGTGCTGCGGGGTGCCCTACGTGGGCTGCGGCGTCATGGCGAGCGCCGTGTGCATGGACAAGGACGCCTCGCACCGCATCGCCGCCGCGGCCGGCGTGCGCTCGCCCGCCTGCGAGGTGCTCTACCGCGGCGCCTCAGACGAGGCCTGCGCCGCCGCCGTCGAGCGCTGCGGGGGCTTCCCGGTCTTCGTGAAGCCCGCCCGCGGCGGCTCGTCCATCGGCGTGTCCAAGGCCGCCGACGAGGCCGCGTACCGCGAGGCGCTCGCGCAGGCGTTCGCGCTCGACGAGAAGGTCGCCGTGGAGGAGGCCATCACGGGCGTCGAGGTCGGCTGCGCCATCATGGGCGACGCCGTGCGCGGCACCGAGATGGGCGAGGTCGACGAGATCGTCATCACCGGCGACGGCTTCTTCCGCATCCACCTGGAGAAGGATCCGGGCGCCAACACCGAGCTCCGCTGCCCTGCGGACCTCCCCGCCGACGTCATGGCGCGCGTGCGCGATGCGGGCCGCACCGTCTACGAGGCCCTCGGCTGCTCCGGCTTCGCCCGGGTCGACCTGTTCGTCACCCCGGAGGGCGAGGTCGTGTTCAACGAGGTCAACTCCACGCCGGGCCTCACGTACTACTCGCGCTTCCCGCAGATGATGCGCGTCGCCGGCCGCGAGCTGGGAGCGGTGCTCGCCGAGCTCATCGATGCCGAGCTGGCGCGGTAGCGCCGCGTCCCGCGGTGCAGGGCGGCGCGATATTCGGGTATAGTGACCATCACGTGTCCGCGCCCATCCGGGGCGCGGCGGCGACATGAAATGAGGGACGATATGTCCAACCAGGGCAAGAAGGTCCGCGCTCACTACCGCGGCACGCTCGATGACGGCACGCAGTTCGACTCGAGCTACGACCGCGGCGAGCCGATCGAGTTCACCTGCGGGGCGCATCAGATGATCGCCGGCTTCGACGCCGCCGTCATGGACATGGAGGTGGGCGAGAAGAAGACCGTCCACATCCCGTGCGCCGAGGCGTACGGCGAGCGCCGCGAGGATCTCGTGCTGCACTTCCCGGCCGATCAGGTCCCCAACATCGAGCAGATCCACGTGGGCGACCGCCTGTTCCTGTCCGGCCCCGGCGGCCAGCCGGTGCCCGTGACGGTGATCGAGGTCGACGCCGAGGGCGTGCGGCTCGATGCCAACCACGAGATGGCCGGCAAGGACCTCAACTTCGACATCGAGCTCGTCGAGGTGCTCGACTAGCCCGGCCGTCCCGACCCGGAGGCGACGCCGGCGGTGGCGGGATGGGGCTCTGGAGGTCCTGTGGATGAGGGTTTGCCATGGGCAACTTCCTGCGGTAGTATAGTTCGACATCGTTAACTACTGCCGAGAGGGTTGCAATGAGACTGCGCGAATCGGGTGAGGACTACCTGGAGGCCATCCTGATGCTCCAGCAGGAGCGCGGGGCGGTGCGCGCGATCGATATCGCGGAGCGCCTGGGCGTCACCAAGGCGAGCGTATCGAAGGCCCTGACCAACCTCGAGCAACGCGGTTGCGTCGAGGTCGTGCGCCGTGACGTCCGCCTCACGGAGGAGGGCTCGTCGCTGGCCCACGAGGTCCTGGAGCGTCACGTCTTCTTCCGCGACCTGCTCGTCGCCGCGGGGGTCGAGCCCGGGCTCGCGGCCGAGGAGGCCTGCCATATGGAGCACTGCCTGTCCGACGACAGCTTCCAGAAGCTCAGGGCGCATCTGGGGCAGGCGGCGTAGCAGGGTCCCGCGTCCCCGCGGCGCCCTCGATAGCCGAGATGGGAAAACCGCCCCCGGGGCTGCCGTGCGACCGGCGCCCCGGGGGCGGTTTCGCTCTCGGTGCGGGCCCGTGGCCGCGGCCCGCACCGGATCCGCCGGCTCGCGCCGGTCACGCCCGATCGGCGCCGACGCGCATGGCGCGCATGGCGTTCAGGATCGCGATGACCGCCACGCCCACGTCGCCGAAGACGGCGAGCCACATGTTGGCCAGGCCCAGCGCCGCCAGGACGAGGATCAGGACCTTCACGCCCAGGGCGAACACGATGTTCTGCCAGACGATGCGCATGGTCTTGCGCGCGATGCGCATGGCGCGCGCGATGTTGCTCGGCTTGTCGTCCATGAGGACCACGTCGGCCGCCTCGATCGCCGCGTCGGACCCCATCGCGCCCATCGCCACGCCCACGTCGGCGCGCGTGAGCACCGGCGCGTCGTTGATGCCGTCGCCCACGAAGGCGAGCCTGCCCTCGCCGCGCTCCTCGGCGAGCAGCCGCTCGACGGCCTCGACCTTGTCCTGCGGCAGCAGCTGCGCGTGCACCTCGTCGAGCCCGAGCTCCCGTCCCACGGCCTCGGCCACGTCGGCGCGGTCCCCGGTGAGCATCACGCAGCGCCGCACGCCGGCGGCATGCAGGTCCCGGATGGTCTGGGCGGCGTCTTCCTTCACCACGTCCGCGATGACGATGTGGCCCGCATAGGCCCCGTCGATGCTCACGTGCAGCACGGTCCCGGTGAGGTCGCAATCGTGCCAGGCCGTCCCGTGCTCGGCCATGAGCTTGTCGTTGCCCACGAGCACGCGGCGCCCGTCCACGAGCGCGGACACGCCGTGCCCGGATTCCTCGACCACCTCGGCGATGCGCGCGCGGTCGATCGCGCCGCGATACGCCTCGCGCACCGAGACCGCGATGGGGTGGTCCGAGAACGCCTCCGCATGGGCGGCGGCGGACAGCAGGGCGTCCGCGTCCGCGTCGGCCTCGGGGTGGATGGCGACGACGCTGAAGGTGCCGTCGGTGAGGGTGCCCGTCTTGTCGAACACCACGGTGTCCACATGTGCGAGGAGCTCCAGGTAGTTGGACCCCTTCACGAGGATGCCGAGCTTGGAGGCCCCGCCGATGCCGCCGAAGAACGACAGCGGCACACTGATCACGAGCGCGCAGGGGCAGCTGACCACCAGGAAGGTGAGGCCGCGCAGGATCCAATCGGACCAGGAGCCCATGCCGAGCAGGGGCGGGACCACGGCGAGCAGGGCGGCGGCACCGGTGACCAGGGGCGTGTACCAGCGCGCGAAGCGCGTGATGAAGTTCTCCGTGCGCGCCTTCTTCTCGCTCGCGTTCTCCACGAGTTCGAGGATGCGCGAGACGGTGGACTCCCCGAACGGCTTGGTCGTGCGGATGTGCAGGATGCCCGTCATGTTGATGCAGCCGGAGATGATGTCGGCGCCCGGCTCCACGTGGCGCGGGACGGACTCGCCGGTAAGCGCCGCGGTGTCGAGCTGCGAGACGCCCTCGGTCACGACGCCGTCGATGGGCACGCGTTCGCCGGGTTTGACGACGATGATGTCGCCGACTTGGACCTCGTCGGGATCGACCTCGACGAGCTGGCCGTCCTGCTCTATGTTGGCGTAGTCGGGCGCGATGTCCATCATCGCGCTGATCGACTTGCGGCTCTGGCCCACGGCGTAGCTTTGGAACAGCTCGCCCACCTGGTAGAAGAGCATGACCGCGGCGCCCTCGGCCATATGCGGGTCGGTATCGGGGAAGAAGACCATGGCGAAGGCGCCGATGGTGGCCACGGTCATGAGGAAGCACTCGTCGAAGGCCTGGCCGCGGCGGATGTTGCGCGCCGCCTTGATCAGGACGTCGTACCCGGCGATCAGGTACGGGACGAGGAAGAGGACGAACGACGCGTACACGTCCCCGGGCGTGCCGAAGACGGCGGTAAGGGCGCCGAGCTCCTCGAGGGCGAAGACGACGGCGAAGATGGCGAGCGCCAGGATGATGCGGTTCCTCCAGCGCTTCTGCTTCTTGTTCATGATGGATCACCTGGATGGTTCGAACTTGGATGGTCGACGGGATAGGGGCGCCTGCCGGTTCCAGCTGCCTGTGCGCCGCGCACGCTAGCGCAGGATCTCGCAGTCGGGCTCGATATCGGCGGTGAGCGCGACCACGCGGTCGAAGACCTCGTCGAACCGGTCGTCGGAGGCGGTGAGGGTGAGCTTCTGGGTCAGGAAGTTGACGGTCGCCTTCTCCACGCCGTCGAGCTTGCAGATGGCGTCCTGGAGCTTCTGGGCGCAGTTGGCGCAGTCGATCTCGTCGAGTTTGAAGGTCTTGCGCATGATGGTTCCTTTCAGACGGTGCCCCGTGGGGAGGCGGGGCGGTCGGACGTGCGGGGCGGCATGCATGCCGCGGTTCGCGTGACGGGGGCGGTGCGGGCTGCGGGGCCGTACTCGCCCGCTCACTCGCAGATGTGGCTCATGCCCTGGTTGAGCATGGTGTACACGTGGTCATCCGCCAGCGAGTAGTTGATGTTGCGCCCGTCGCGCCGGAACTTCACCAGATGCGACTGCTTCAGGATGCGCAGCTGGTGCGATACGGCGGACTGGGAGGTCGAGGTCGCCTCGGCGATATCGGCCACGCAAAGCTCGCGTCCCATGAGGGCGTAGAGGATCTTGATGCGCGTGGTATCGCTGAACACCTTGAACAGGTCGGCGAGGTCGTAGAGCAGCTCCTCGTCCGGCAGGTCCTCCGGAGAGCAGGACGTGGCGAGGGGCGGGGCGCTCACGGCGGAGGTATCGTCGATGCTCGGCTCGTCTACGTCCTCCCTGATGCGGTTCGAACTCATATCGTTCCTTTCTCATATGAACAGTCGTTCATACATTATGTCTCTGATTATATGAGCGTATGTTCATATGTCAAGAACGATTTGGGGGTCGGTTCCGTTGCGTTTGGGAGCGGTTCCATCCCGCCACCAGCTCGGGGCTGATTTCCAGTTGGTTCCGTTGCGCGTGGGAACGGTGGGGCGACGACGCGACGCGGCGGCGGGGGGGGGTCGGCTCCCGGCATCGCAGATGCGTCGATGCGGGAGGAGATGACCTCGCGCGTCTCCCGGGCCGCGGGTGTGGCGCTCTGGTTCTGCCGGGTCGGCTTCGTGCTCTGCATCCTCTCCATCGCGATCGGCATCTCGCCGGTGAACCTCTCGCGCATCAGGACCGGCAAGATCAACGCCGTGCGCTTCTCCACCTTGGAGGCCATGTGCCGCGCGCTCGATTGCCAGCCGGAAGACCTACTGGAGTACATCCCCGATGACGAGGCGCCCGAGCATATGGGGCTGACCGACGAGGGGTGACGCCTCGGGCGAGCTTCCTCCCGCGGTTCCGGCAGCGGGCGGGTACCATGGTAGGGGCGACGGGTTGTTCGGGGACGGGGTCGTCTCAACCCATCAGACGGGCCCTTCGCGTTCATGAAAGATAAGTTGAAACGAACCCGTCTCCAAACAGCCCATCCAATGAAAAAACGCGGGCCCTTGCCGGAATGCCGTCCGGCAAGGGCCCGCGTTGCAAGCGGATATGAGGCGTCTCGCTTACGCCTTGAACATGGATTTGCGATTAAACTCCGCCTGGACGGTGCGCAGCATGAGGTCGGTGTCCTCGAGGCCCAGATGGCGCTCGTCGGCGTCGGCGGCCAGCGTCCCGCGGCGCCGCGCCCAGTTCTCGAGGCTCGCCGGCGCGCTCTCGCGCGGCAGGGTGCGGACCTCCTCGTCGATGGAGCGGCAGATCTGGCGCGTGTCGATGGGGAGGATCTTGCCGGCACGCCGCGCCTCCGCGTAGCCGGGCAGGTGCATCATGAACCAGGAGTCCTCGAACGCGGCGTTGTGCGCCATGTAGGGGTACTTCTTCATGAGCTTGAGCAGCGTCTTGTGCAGAGCCGCGTCCTGGCGGAAGGGCGTCTTGCCGTCGAGGTCGGACCACTGGATATGGTGGATGTCCGCCAGCGGCACGCCGGCCTCGCGGTACATCTCGGGCAGGCCGCAGTAGTGGGTCTCGGCGTCGTGCGGGACGGCGTCGCTCGTCATCTCCATGACCTCCCAGCCGACGTTGATGATGTAGCCGCGCTCCGGCGCGCGCCCGGTGGTCTCGATGTCGATGCCCAGAACGCAGCCCTTGATGGGCTTGCGCACCCATTCCACGGCGTAGGCGTCGCGGTCGCCGCGGACGGCGCGCGCGACGACGCCGGCGCCGCGACCCTGCAGCTTGCCGATGCCCGCGCAGGTGTCCTCGTCGGACAGCGAGCGCGCGAGCAGCGGGCTCGACAGGTTGCGCAGGCGGACCTCGCCGATCTGGTCGCACAGCTCGCGGTTGCGGTCGGCGAGCTCGAGGATCACGTCGAACGAGAAGCCCGGCTCGTCGTTTGCGCGCCATTCGTCGAGAAGCGCCTTGATGGCCTCCTCGCCGCGCTGGCGCTCGGATTCCATCGCGTCGTAGTCGCCGTAGATGAACATGGGGATGAAGGGCTGCATGGAGTACTCAAGTGCCTGATTGACGTTCACGCGCGTCACCTTCCGATTTCGTGAATAGTTTGCCTTATGAAACTATCGTGGATACAATACCTGAATCCGCGGCGCGTCGTTTGCCCGCCGCATGAAGGGTACTAACCTTTCACAGGTACTCGATTATACGAAAGGGAGCGCCGCTCCATGGAACTTCTGCTTCACGTCCTCGAGCACGCATTCGAGGACACCTGGCCGCTCGTGCCCTTCCTGCTCGTCACCTACCTCGTCCTCGAGGCGCTCGAGCACGCCGCGGGCGAGCGCGTCGATGCGGCGGTCCGCCGCGCCGGCGCCGCGGGGCCCGTGGTGGGCGCCCTGCTGGGCATCGTGCCGCAGTGCGGGTTCTCGGCGATGGGCGCCACGCTCTACGCGGGTCGCGTCGTGACGCTCGGCACGCTCGTCGCGGTGTTCCTGTCCACATCAGATGAGATGCTGCCGCTGCTGGTGGCCGAGCGGGCGGATGCGGCGCCCCTCGCGCAGATCCTGATCGCCAAGGCCGCCCTCGCCGCGGCGACCGGCCTCGCCATCGACCTCGTCCTGCGCGCGCTGAGCCGCAACGCCCGCGCTCACGCCGCCCTGCGCCGCCTGGCGCGCGGCGCGGCGCCGTCGGAGCCGTCCGCCGCGCCGGGCGCGCCCTCACGCGACCTCATCGACGAGCTCGCCGAGGCGGGCGAGGGCGCCGAGCACATCCACCGCCTCTGCGAGCGCGACCGCTGCGGATGCGGGGCGGGGCACGGGGGCGTGTCCGCCCCCGACGCTGACCGCGGATGCGGGGGCCATCCCCACGGACATGGGCACGAGCACGGCCACGGGCACGAGCACGGCCACGGGCACGAGCACGGCCACGGCGGCCATGGGTGCTGCGGCCACGATCGCGAGCACGGCGGCACCGGCTCCGCCGTCCGCTCCATCGTCCTGAGCGCCCTGTCCCACACCGTGCAGGTGACCGTGTTCATCTTCCTGGTCACCTGCGTGCTTGTGGCGCTGCTGGAGACGGTGGGCGAGCCGGCGCTGTCGGCCTTCCTCTCCGGGAACCGAGCGCTCGCGGTGTTCGCCGCCGCGCTCGTGGGCCTCGTGCCCAACTGCGCGGCGAGCGTCGTGATCACCCAGCTCTACCTCGAGGGCGTGCTCGGATTCGGCGCGCTCATGGCGGGTTCCCTCGTGAGCGCCGGCGTGGGCTACCTCGTGCTGTTCCGCACCAACCGCAACGCCCGCGAGAACGCCATCGTCCTCGTGCTGATCTACGCGGTCGGCGTCTTCTGGGGCCTCGTCCTGTCCGGCTTCGGGATGTGATGCGGAGTCGCGCACCTGTCGAGATGGGTTGGTTGGGGACGGGTTCGTTTCAACCCATCGGGCCGCGCGTCCGCCGGGACGCCCCTTCGGTCCCTTCTAGCTCAGCAGCTGCGCGAGGTTGCGCGCGAACCGCTCGCGGTCCTCGGCGGTGAAGGCCGCGGGCCCGCGCGTGCGCCCGCCCGCTCGGCGCACCTTCTTCTCCTCATGGCGGATGAACAGGTCCATGTCGATCGTCGCCCGCGTGTAAACGCGGCCGCGGACCCCGATGGCCTCGGCACCGCGGCCGAGCGCCATGCTCGCCAGCCCGATATCCTGGGTGACGACGACATCGCCCGCCTCGAGCAGCTCGACGATGGCGAAGTCCGCGCTGTCGGCGCCGATCGGAACCTCGACGATGTCGACCCAGAAGCCGGGGCGGTCCGCCGAGCCCCCGCGGGCATGGCCGGCGTCGCGCGGGTCGTCGCGCCTGATGTGCCGCGCGAGGTTCTGCGTGGTGTTGCCGACGATGACGACGGGCACGCGGGCGCGTCGCGCGCAGGCGAGGGCCTCGCGTACGACGGGGCAGGCGTCGGCATCGATGATCAGCGCGCGGCCTCTCGGCGCGCGGGGCGTATCGTCGGGCGACATGGCCCTCCTTAGCTGGGGGACGACAGGAACAGGAACCAGATGAAGAAGATCAGGTAGGGCACGCTCAAGAGGTAGAGCGCGCCCGCGACGAGCGGCCATGCCCCGGGCCCGCGGCCGGCGGCCTCGCGCTCGGGGCGCTTGCGGTGCAGGCGTACCGTGATGGCGACGGCCCCGGCGAGCATGGCGACGGATGCCAGGGCGTACCCCACCATCGCCAGGAGCAGGCCGATGCTCAAAGCGAGCAGCGGCGCGAGCACGAGGGCGCAGCCGCAGCCCCCGGGGCTGTACAGCCGTCCGCCCGCCGACCCGGTCCTGCGTCGGTCTCCCATGGTGCACCCGCCTCCTCGACCGCATCCTCCGATATCAGGGTAGCAGAGGACGCGTCTCCCGCCATGGGGCATCTGCCATAGGGGGGGGTTGGTTGGGGACGGGTGCGTTTCAACCCATCCCCGATGGCGGGGGTTGGTTGGGGACGGGTTCGTTTCAACCCATCGCGTCGTCCCGCCGGGGGTGCGGCGATCGGCGGTTCCCCGATACGCGGCGCCTACCGCGCGTGCGCGGCGACCGCGTCGCGCAGCCAAGCGGCGCAGCCCTCGACGGAGCGGTCGTAGTAGCTGCGGAACCGATCGTCCGCCACGTAGCTCTCCGCCAGGGCGCGATGCGCCTCCGCGGAATAGGAGGGCCAGGTGAAGCCCAGCCAGGCGCGGTGCATGCCGCAGATCCGCTCTCCCGTCTCGCCCGCGGGGTCGTCGCCCGCGTCGACGGCCCGCTCCAGCTCGGAGCGGATCTGCTCCTCCAGCGCGCGGAAATCCCCATACTCCTGCTTGCTCATCTTCAGCATCTTCCTGTTGCTCTCATCGACCGCGTCGTCTCCGTAGCGCCCGCGCGCCTCGGCGCCGTGGCGTTTCTCGTTGGCTTCCACGAGGTCGCGCTTGAAGCCCTCGAATTTCTCGTCATCTGCCATGTGGTCTTCTCCTTCCAAGGTCGCGAGTGTTCGCTCGACGGTGGCGATGAGGCGCGCCAGGCGTCGCCGCTCGTCGCGCAGGCGGTCGAGGTGGCGTGCGAGCAGCTCGGCGCGCTCTGCGGGCGAGGTGCTCAGCAGCGGGCCGATGTCGCGCACCGCCACGCCGCAGCGGCGCAGCAGCAGGATCTCCTGCAGCCGGTCGGCGTCCGCGCTGCGGTACAGCCGATAGCCGCGTTCGCTGCGGCCCGAGGGCGCGAGCAGCCCCGCCTCCTCATAGAAGCGCAGCGTGCGCGTGGTGGTTCCCGCCATATGCGCGAGCTCCCCGATGCGGTATCCGTCCATGGCCCCTCCCTTCGGGTTCCACGATAGCGCTTAACGTAACGGTAAGGTCAAGGGAGGCGACATCGGATCCTGGTAGGGGGATGGGCGGAAAACCCGGAAGGGGCCGCCCTGCACGGTGCGTTCGAGACGGTCCGACGCAGGGCGGATCGCGAAGAGGGGCGGATAGGGCGCCGCGCCGCGGCCGTCTCGGGTTCGGGGCGATCGCGATGGATGCCGACGGCGTCTCCGCCGGGCGCGCCTGCCCCCGATGACGGACGCGCACCGTCTTTCGCTTGCGCCCGTCCGCCGTCTGCCGCGATGCCAAAGGTTTTGTGCAGCGCGTTCGTCGCGCCTGTGCTGCAGTGGGGGTACACGGTAGGTAGCCGCGCGGGCCGCGGCCATGTGGGAGGGATGCCGTCATGAACGTGGGTGAGCAGATCAGGCGCGGGCGCGAGGCGCTGGGGATGTCGCAGGCGGACTTGGCCGACGCCATCTGGGTTTCGCGCAACACCGTATCGAATTGGGAGACGGGCGCGACGACGCCGGACATCCAAAGCTTCGTCCTCATGAGCGCCCTGTTCGGCGTAACCATCGACGAGATGGTGAAGGGAGATGAGAACGTGATGGCCCGGGCCGTCGCGCGCGATCGGAACCGTCTGCTGGTGGTGGGGACGGGGGTGTCCGAGCCCGGTGTCCAGGGGGCTGGGTCCAAGCGGGTTGTCGCCGCGGAGGCAGCCGACGCGAAGGATGCCGGTGCGCCTATCACGCTCGCTATGCCCGAGCCGCAGGGCAGCGTGGTGTTCGGCAACTACGAGCGCATCGATGCCGTGCGCGCCGGTATGCCGGAGTTTCGCCTGGTGCGGACGTTCGCGCTGTTCAGCATGAGCGACTATCGCATCGAGAACGGTGCGGGAGAGGCCGTGGGCGCCATCCATCGGGGCAGGGCGACCTTCGATCCGGTCTATCAGCTGCGCGTGCCGGGGTTCGAGCGCGTGCAGGTGAGACGCGAATGGAAGCCGGGCGAGTTTCGAACCGTCTACACCATCGAGGGTGAGGGCATAGGTGTCGAGGGCGCGGTGCTGGGCGACGAGTTCAGCATCTGGCGCCATGGCGGGCTCATCGCCACGGTCACGGCGCTGCGCTCTGCGGGCCGTCCGGTCTTCCGCATCGAGCTGGAGGACGAGGGCGCCCGCCCGCTCGCATTCGGCGTCGCCATGATGTTCCTGCTGCTGCGCGACTACGACCGCCACTGGGTGCGCACGAGCGGGGAGTAGGGGGTACGGGCAGGACGGGTCTTCCGCGAGTCGCCCCCCGTGAGCCCGTGGGCAAAACGAGCCCGTGGGCAAAAACGACCCCGTCCCGAAAAGCGTCGGCGAGAACGAGTCCGTGGGCAAAAACGAGCCCGTGGGCAAAAACGACCCCGTCCCAAAATGCATCACGTGAGCAAAATCGACCCCGTCCCGAAAAGCACCCCGAAAAGCACCGCTACAATGGTGGGCGCCGTCATCGCCGTGCATCTCGGAGGCCCGCATGGGGACCAGCCCGCTCATCTTCAACATCCAACGGTTCTCGACCCACGACGGGCCGGGTATCCGCACCACGGTGTTCTTCAAGGGGTGTCCGCTGAGATGCGCCTGGTGCCACAACCCCGAGTCGCAGTCGTTCGCGCCCGAGCTCATGGCGGACGAGGAGCGCTGCCGCGGCTGCGGCCTCTGCGCGCATGCCTGCCCGCAGCACGCCATCGTGCTCGACCCCGTATCCGGCGTCGCCCGCACCGACCGCGCCCGCTGCACGGCCTGCGGGGCCTGCGCGGACGTGTGCCCGCAGGGGCTGCGCGAGGTCGTCGGCGAGCCCGCCCCCGCCCCCGCGGACCTCGCCCGCATCCTGCTGCGCGACCGCATGTTCTACGAGAAATCGGGCGGCGGCGTCACGCTGTCCGGCGGGGAGTGCCTGGCGCAGGACATCGGCTACCTGGTCGAGCTGTGCCGCCTGCTGCGCGAGGAGGGGGTGCACGTGGCGGCGGACACGTGCGGCACGGCGCCCCGCGCGCATCTGGAACAGCTGCTGCCCTTCGTTGACCTCTGGCTCTACGACATCAAGGCCGCCGACGAGGCGACGCACCGCGCGCTCGCGGGGGCGCCGAACGGGGCCATCTTGGAGAATCTGGCCTACCTCGCGGGGTGCGGCGCGCGCATCATCGTGCGTATGCCCGTCGTCGAGCCCGTGAACAGCGGCGACGACGATATCATCGCCGCCGCGGAGGCCATCGCGTCGCACGCGGGGCTGTGCCCGGTGAGCCTGCTGCCGTATCATACAACGGGTAACGGAAAGTACGCGCGCCTGGGCCGCGCCGCGCCATCCGGCGCGTTCAGGGTGCCCTCGGCGCAGACGATGGAGCACCTGCGCGACCTGCTGCGCGAACGCGGCTTCTCCCAGGTGGAAATCGGGGGTTGATATGACGGGGAACACCGGTACGGGAAAGGTCGCCATGGGTGCGGGCGAACCGTCGGCCATCCAGCGGGCCGCTGCATCCTCCACGCTCGACGACCCGCGCTTCCAAGCGATCCGCGACGCGCTCGCCGCGGTGCGCTCGCACGCCGCGCCCACGCGGGCTACGTCGCATGCCGCATGGGAGGACGACCGCGGCATGAACGAGCGCGTGAAGCGCCTGCGCCATCGGTCCGAGACGACCCAGCCCTACCTCGACATGGAGCGCGCGCTCATCGAGACGGCGACCTACCTGCGCTATGAGGGCACGGTCTCCACGCCTGAGCTGCGCGGCCTGGTGCTGCGGGACTACTTCGCCCTCAAGACCATCTCCATCGAGCCGGGCGAGCTCATCGTGGGCGAGAAGGGCCGCGGCCCCCAGGCGGCGCCCACCTTCCCCGAGCTGTGCTGCCACACGCTCGAGGACATGCGCAACATGAACGACCGCGAGCAGGTCAACTTCACCGTGACGGCCGACGACATGGCCGCCCAGCGCGACATCGTGATCCCGTACTGGTCGGGCCGCGCGAGCCGCGACGCCATCATGCGCGCGCAGGAGCCCGCCTGGCACGACGCCTACGAGGCCGGCATCTTCACCGAGTTCTACGAGCAGCGCGCCGGCGGACACACCTGCCTGGGCTCCGAGCGCGGCGTGCGCGCGGGCTTCGGGGAGATCCGCGCCGATATCGAGGCTGCGCTGGCGGGCCTCGACTACCTGTCCGACGAGCACGCCGTGGCCAAACGCGACGAGCTCTCGGGCATGCTCATCGCCCTCGAGGGCGTGCAGACGCTGGCTGTCCGCTACGCCGAGCTGGCGGGCGCCATGGCGGCCGGCGAGCCCGATCCCGTGCGCGCCGCCGAGCTGTCCCAGATCGCCGAGAACTGCCGCGTCGTCGCGACCGAGCGCCCGCGGACCTTCTGGCAGTGGATCCAGCGCTACTGGTTCATCCACCTGGCCATCACGAGCGAGACGAACCCCTGGGACGCCTACACGCCCGGCCGCCTCGACCAGCATCTCATCGGCTACTACCGCGCCGACGTGGCATCCGGCACGCTCGACCGCGACCGCGCGCTCGAGCTGCTGGAATGCCTGTGGGTGAAGTTCAACAACCAGCCCGCGCCGCCCAAGGTGGGCGTGACGCTCAAGGAGAGCGGCACGTACAGCGACTTCGCCAACATCAACACCGGCGGGATCACGCCCGAGGGAGCCGACGGCGTGAACGAGGTGTCCTACCTCATCTTGGACTGCATGGACGAGATGATGTTCATCCAGCCGAACTCGAACGTGCAGATCTCGCGCAAGACGCCGCGCCGTTTCCTGCTGCGCGCCTGCGAGGTGGTGCGCGCCGGATGGGGCCAGCCGGCCTTCTACAGCACCGAGGAGATCGTCGACGAGCTGCTGGCGGCCGGCAAGAGCCTGGCCGATGCGCGTCGCGGCGGGGCATCGGGCTGCGTGGAGACGGGTTGCTGGGGATACGAGGCCTATCCGCTGACGGGCTACTTCAACCTGCCCAAGATCCTGGAGGTCACGCTACACAACGGCGTGGACCCGCGCACGGGCAGGCTCATCGGCCTCAAGACGGGCGACCCGCGAGAGTTCTCCGGCTACGACGAGCTGTTCGACGCCTATTGCGCGCAGATGCGCCACTTCATCGACATCAAGGTGCGCGGCTCCAACATCAACACGCAGCTGTGCGCGCGGCTGAACCCGGTGCCGTTCATGTCCATCATGACCGAGGACTGCATCGCGCGCGGCCAGGACTACAACGCCGGCGGCGCACGCTACAACACCACCTATCTGCAGGGTGTGGGCATCGGCTCCATCACCGACGCGCTGGCGTCCATCAAGTACAACGTGTACGACGAGGGGCGTTTCGGCATGGATGACCTGCTCGGCGCGCTCGGGCGCAACTTTGCCGGCGAGGACGACGCGGCCATCCACATGCTGGTGAGCCGTCGCACGCCCAAGTACGGCAACGACGACGATTACGCCGACGATATCATGCGCGCGGTGTTCGCGTGCTTCCATGACAGCGTGACCGGGCGGCCCAATATGCGCCGCGGCGAATGGCGCATCGATATGCTGCCCACGACCTGCCACATCTACTTCGGCGAGGTCACCGGCGCGTCGCCTTCGGGCCGTTTGGCGGGCGAGCCGGTGAGCGACGGCATCTCGCCGGAAGCGCGTGCGGACGTGAACGGACCCACCGCCGTCATCAAGTCGTGCGCCAAGATGGACCATGCGTCCACGGGTGGTACGCTGCTGAACCAGAAGTTCACGCCGTCGTCCATCGCCGGCGACCGGGGGCTGGACAACCTTGCCGATCTCGTGCGGTCGTACTTCGACATGGGGGGTCATCATGTCCAGTTCAACATCGTGGATCGCGAGACGCTGCTCGATGCGCAGCGGCATCCCGAAGCGTATCGCGACCTGATCGTGCGCGTCGCGGGCTTCTCCGAGAAATGGTGCAATCTCGGTCGCGAGCTGCAAGATGAGATTATCAACCGTACGGAGCAGGCGTTTTAGCGGCAAGATCGGCCCGATGGCCAACTTGCCGGAGAGGAGTTTGGTATGGCTAAGGAATTCGCGCTGATCGGCTGCGGCAACATGGGAACTGCGATCGCCAAGGGCATCGTCTCCGCAGGGCTTATCGCTCCCGCCGACATCGTCGTATCCGATGTGAACGAGGCCTCGCAACAGCGGCTTGCGGCGGAGCTCGGGTGCACGGGAACCTGCGACAACATCGAGGCGGTGCGCGGTGCGCGCCTCGTGCTCATCGCGGTCAAACCGCAGTATCTGGACGGTGTGGTGCGCGACTTTGCACCCGCTATCGCTCCGGACGCCGTCGTGGTGTCCATTGCCGCCGGTGTGGCCATTGCGCGTCTTGAGGGGCTGCTCGGCGCCGATCGCAAGATCGTGCGCGTTATGCCCAACTTGCCGGCGATGGTGCTCGCCGGAATGAGCTCGCTCACGCCGAACGCGAACGTGTCGGCGGAGGAAACCGTGCGCGTCAAAGAGCTGTTTGAGAGCTTTGGCCGCGCCGAGATCGTGCCCGAGCACCTGATCGATGCCGTGATCGCGGTATCGGGTAGCTCGCCGGCGTACGTTTGCGTGTTCATCGAGGCGCTCGCCGATGCGGCGGTGGCCGAAGGCATGCCGCGCGCCCAGGCATACACGTTCGCCGAACAGGCGGTGCTCGGAACCGCCAAGTATCTTCTTGAGACCGGCACGCACCCGGCGGTGCTCAAGGACATGGTGTCCTCGCCCGCGGGCACGACCATCGAGGCGGTCGTCGCGCTCGAAGCCGGCGGAATGCGTGCAGCTGTGGTCGATGCCGCTCGTGCTGCCGCCGCGCGCAATCGCGCCATGTGACGGGCACTCGCGATTCGGTACATCCAGGTAGGCGTCCGGGTTGTCACAGCGTGACGACCCGGACGCCTTTCGGCCGGCGCGCGTCAACGGGGCATGCGCATGCGGGTGATAAGCCCGGCTTATCTCTGGTGGCCGCCATTCCGCGCGAGAAGCGGGCGGCGTGCAGCGGCGATGTATAGGCGGACATTATCCTGCCAGATTGCGAATCCTGTTCCGCATAAAAATGAACCGAATCAAATTCGCCGTTTCGCCCGGATGCTCTAGGGCGCGATTTATCGGTGCCTGTTGTCGATATGCCGGATACCCGTGGATAAAGCCGCAGGAACGAACTGGGGTTTTCGTAAGGGGTATCGTCCATACCGGCGAAGGGCACCGAAAAATCGCGCCCTAGAGCTATGCATGGTTTTTGCGTCCCGCGCGTGCGCGCAAAGCGGTTGCCGGCCGTTATTTCGCGATACGGTGGATGAACAGGCCGCTGCGCAGCTTGGGCTCGAACCACGTCGACTTGGGCGGCATGAGCAGGCCGGCATCTGCCACGGATAGCAGCTCGTCGATGGATGTCGCGTGCATGGAGAACGCTACGCCCGTATCGCCTGCGCGCTGTTCGAGCTCATCGGTCCCACGGATGCCGCCTACGAAACTGATGCGCGGATCGGTGCGCACGTCTCCGATATCCATGATCGGGGTCAGTACGCGCTCCTGCAGGACCGACACGTCGAGGGCGGATACAGGGTCCGCCGAGGCGACCTCGGCGGCAAGCGCCTCACTGAAGGTGAGGCGCCACCAGCGGCCATCGGTGAACATGCCGATCACTCCAGCCGCCTCGGGCTTTACGGCTGCGTCCGCTTCGAGAATCTCGAAGCCTGCCACGCGCATGCGCTCCAGCAGCTCGTCGACGGTAAGTCCCGCACGGTCGGCGATCACGCGGTTGTACGGCAGAATCGCGAGCTGACTGGCGGGAAACAGAACCGACAGAAAGAAGTTGAACGGTTCCTTGCCGGTGAGCGTGCCGTCTTCGCGCGCTTGGTCGCGCATCGCCTGGGCGACTTTCACCGCCGATGCGGTGCGGTGGTGCCCATCGGCGATGTAGGCGCAGGGCACATGGTCGAACATGGCGTGGATCGCTTCGACGGCGTCTTCGCGCACGACCTCCCACACCGTCTGCTCCACGCTCTCATCGTCGCAGAAGCGATAGATCGGCGTGGACTCCTTCGCGGCGTTAATGATGATGTCGAGCACTGGCTGGTCGCGGTAGGTCAAAAAGATCGGGCCGGTCTGGCAGCCGAGCGCGCGCATGTGCTCGATGCGGTCGCGTTCCTTGTCCTCGCGCGTGAGCTCATGGCGCTTGATGGTCCCATCCTCGTACTCATCGATTGCGCAGATGCCCACGAGGCCGGTCTGAACATGCGCGCCCATGCGCAGTTCGTAAATGTAGTACGCGCGGTTGGTATCGGCGATATAGGTCCCATCGTCCATGCGCTCCCGGAGCAACCCGGCAGCGCGCGCATAGACTTCCGGTGCGTACATGTCCTGGTCGGGTGCGAACTGCGTCTCCGGGCGGTCGATGTTCAGGAACGACAGCGGACGATCGCGCACGTACTCGGCCGCTTCCGCGCGGTCGAAGACGTCGTAGGGCAGCGCAGCCACCTCGGCGGCGTGCGCGGGAATGGGACGGATGCAAGGGAAGGGGAGCACGCGCATATCGGTGCCTTTCTCGCCGAATCGGGTTTGCCGTCTCGTCATGATACCGCAGCAGGCGGGTGTATCCTGAAGACCTTACGCACTGGAAATGTCGGGGGACTGCTTCACATGGGATTTATCGACACCGCTTTGACGATGGTGACGCTCGCCATACCCATCATCATCGGATATGCCGCCCACAAGCTCGGCTTCATGGGGGGAGAGTTCGATGGCGCGATGTCCAAGCTCGTGATCAACATCACATTGCCGTGCATGATCTTGGTTTCCGTGTGCGACCGAGAGCTGCCGCCCGCCGAGGTGCTGCTCCAGCTGCTGGGGCTGTCGGCAATCGGTTACGTCATCGCGGTGGCTGCCGCTTTCGTCGTACCGCGTCTCTTGCACGCCTCCGAGAGCGGTGCCTACAGCTTCGTTATCGCGTTCGGCAACGTCGGCTTCATCGGGTTTCCTGTGCTCGGAGCGGTGTTGGGGCCCGATGCGGTACTCTATGCCGCCATCGCCAACATCCCCTGGTACATCCTATCCAGCAGCGCCGGTGTCCTCATGATCTCGGGCGTTCCCGAGGGGGGTGTCGCTAAGGTGGCGCGTGAGAGCGCGAAGCGGCTGCTATCGCCTATGCTCGGCGCCAGTGTGGTCGTGCTTGCGATGGCGCTGGCTGGCGTCAACGACCTGGGTGTTCTGGGCGACGGCCTGTCCAACTGCGGCGCGTTCACCACCCCGGCCGCCTTGCTCATCTGCGGCTCATCGTTGGCGAACTATTCCGCATGCGAGATGGTTACCAACTGGCGTGCCTATGTCGCCTGCGCCACGCGCTTGGTCGGCGTGCCGCTTCTGCTGTTCTGCGTGTTTCGCGGCATCGCCCCCACGCAGCTTACGCTTGCGGTCATCGTGCTCGGTCAGGCTATGCCCGTCGCCACGAACGGCATCCTGTACTGTCTCATGTACGGTATGGACGCCAAGCCCGTGATGCAGGGTATGTTCCTGTCGGTATTCGCCTCGGTCGTCACGATCCCCCTTATGGCGCTGCTGGTGGCCTAGAACGTGGTGTCTGTTTGGCAGTTCGTATGCCAAAGCGTTTTGCGCATGAGAGCCCGAAGCACGGCCTCCACGCGCATCACGTCGGCTTTCGGCACGTACTCGTTGGGCTTATGGGCAAGCGCGAGCGAGCCGGGACCGTACGACAGGCACGTGCGGTTGGAACAGGTGCTGGCGATGACAGCAGTATCGGTGTAGCCGGTAAAGAACCCGATGTCGGCGGGTTGCCCGGTTGTGGCGCGGACGGTGTCGGACAGGGCGGCGAGGAGCGGCGAGTTCGGATCGCGTTCGACGGCGGAGCGGTCGCCGGTGATGCGGAAGCCGCCATGTGCGCCTGGCACGCTGGACTCCGCCTTTTCGATCGCGTCGGTGACGATGCGGCACGCGGCGCGCGTGTCCGTTGGCGGCGCGAGGCGCATATCGATCCACGTCGTACAGGAATCGGGCACCACGTAGGGCTGGTACCCGCCTTCGATCTGACCGAAGGTGACGGTGGAGGGGCCGAGCTCGTCGTGGGCAGGAAGCGAGGCGAACGAGCGGCGTATGCTCGAGATGGCCTCCGCCATCGCGGCGATCGCATCGGCACCCTCCCAGGGCTGGCTCGCGTGGGCGGTGACACCTGTCATCGTCAGTTCGAACCATGTGCGGCCCTTGTGCGCCACCTGGATCTGTCCATCGGTCGGCTCGGTGTCAAGCACCCATTCGCGCGGCCCGACCCAGCCCGCCGCGATAGCGGCCTCGGCACCGCGCATCCGATCCTCCTCGTCCACGGTGCAGATCAGCGAGAAGCCGCGCTGGGGAAGCGAACCGCTCATCGCGATGTCTTCGAGAAGGCCGAACAGCGCCGAGAGCGCGCAGGCAAGTCCGCTTTTCATGTCGCAGGCGCCTCGGCCGTAAAGCCTGTCTCCGTGCACGACGCCGCCGAACGGCGGGGTCTCGCGCGACCATCCGTCGCCTGCCACGACCGTGTCCATGTGGCAGATGTAGACGAGGCGGGGATCGGGACCCGTTCCCGGGACCGTCACCATGAGGTTGCTCCGGTCGGGTAGCACCTCGAGCCGCTCGAGGGAGATGTGCCGACCGATATCGCCCGGCAGCTTCGTCAGGTTCGCCTCGACCATCGACTCGATCGCGCGGGCGAGATCGCCCTCATACGCTCCGGGATCGGTGCTGTCGATACGCACCAGCATTTGCGCAAGGCTCCAAGCGTCCATGCCAACCTCCTGCAGATTTCAAAATGGGTGGGCCCTGTCCCATATTGTAGGACAGGGCCCTGCAAGCGGCGGGGCAGTGCTTCACGCCGCATGCGACCGTGTGGCTACTTGATCACGCGCACGCGGTAGACGGCCGGGATGCGCTTGAGCGCCTCGATGGTGGAGCCGTCCAGGTGCTCGTCGGTGTCGAACATCGTGTAGGCGTTCTCTCCGGCGCTCTCGTTCACCATGCGCTGGACGTTGGCGTTGTCCTCGGCAAGGATGCGGGTGATCTGGCCGATCATGTTGGGGACGTTGGCGTGCAGGCAGGCGATGCGGCTCGCCGCGCGCGCCTTGCCCATGGAGCAGGCGGGGTAGTTGACCGAATGCGCGATGTTGCCGTTCTCCAGGTAGTCCTTGAGCTCGGAGATCGCCATGTCCGCGCAGTTGGCCTCCGCCTCCCCGGTCCCGGCGCCCGAGTGCGTGGTGATGAAGGTGTTGGGCATGAGCACGGTCTTGGGCGTGGCGAAGTCGGTGGCGAACCAGGAGAGGCGGCCCTGATGGAGCGCCGTGTTGACCGCGTCCTCGTCGACGATGGTCTCGCGCGCGAAGTTGATGAGGACCGCGCCCGGGGCGAGCAGGTCGAGCTGCTCGGTGGAGATCATGCCCACGGTGTCGGCCTTGCTGGGCACGTGGACGGTGAGGTAGTCGCATCCGCGGCAGAGGTCCTCGAGCGTCCCCACGCGCTGCACGTTCTGCGACAGCGCCCAGGCGTGCTCGACTGAGATGAACGGGTCGTACCCGTAGACGTCCATGCCGAGGTCGACCGCGGCGTTGGCCACCTTGGAGCCGACGTTGCCCAGGCCGATGACGCCGATGCGCTTGCCCTTGAGCTCGCGCCCCACGAACGCCTTCTTGGCCTTCTCCGCGTTGACGAGGATGTCGGGGTCGTCGGCGTGCGCGCGGACCCACTCCATGGACTGCACGACGCCGCGGCTCGACAGGATCATCATGGCGATGACAATCTCCTTCACGGCGTTCGCGTTGGCGCCGGGGGAGTTGAACACCACGACGCCGCGGCGGGCGTACTCCTCGATGGGGATGTTGTTGACGCCCGCCCCGCAGCGCGCGATGGCGCGGATGCCCTCGGGCAGGTCGTAGCCGTGCAGGTCGGTCGAGCGCATGAGGATGGCGTCGGCGCGCGCGGCGTCCTCCACGAACTCGTAGCCCTCGCCGAAGGTGACCTCGCCGTCGCGGGTGATGTCGTCGATGGTCTTGATGTAGCGCATGGTGGTCCTTTCCGCCCGGGGCCCGTGGGGGCGCAGCGGGCACGGGCGCGCGGGGAGGGCGCCCGGGGGATATCGGGGGAGGGGCGGCGCGGACACGGCCCGCGCCGCCCGATGCGTGGTCGGGCGCGTCGGCCCGGGTTCGGGGAGGCCCGCGGGAAGCGGGCTACGAAGATCGCCCGTCCGCGGCGGCCTCCGCCTCGGCGGGGTGCGCCGCCTCGAACGCGCGCATGTAGGCGACGAGGGCCTCGACGGACTCCATCTCGACCGCGTTGTAGATGCTCGCGCGCATGCCGCCCACGAGGCGGTGCCCCGCGACGCCCTCGATCCCGCGCGCGCGGGCGCCCTCGATGAAGGCGGCGTCCAGCTCGGGCGTCGGGGTGCGGAAGCAGACGTTGGCGATGGAGCGGGACCCGCGCTGCGCGGTGCCCGAGAACAGAGAGCTGTCGTCGAGGGCGCGGTACAGGAGCTCGGCCTTGGCGCGGTTGCGCCGCTCCATGGCGGGAAGGCCGCCCGTCCGCTCGATCCAGGAGAACACCTTGCCGCACAGGTAGATGCCGAAGGTGTTGGGCGTGTTGAGCATGGAGCCCGCGTCCGCCTGCGCGCGGAAGTCGAGGTAGCTCGGGCAGCAGGGGAGGGCGGGGCCCTCGCCGAGCAGGTCGTCGCGCACGATGAGCACGGTGACGCCGGCCGGGCCGGCGTTCTTCTGGGCGCCCGCGTACAGCAGGCCGTAGCGCTCGACGTCGAGCGGGAAGGAGAGGAAGCAGCTCGACACGTCCGCCGCGAGCGGGACGCCCGCGGTGTCGGGGAGCTCCCGGTACATGGTGCCGAAGATGGTGTTGTTCTGGCAGATGTGCACGTAGTCCAGGTCCCCGGCGGCGCAGCGCGCGGGGATGCCCGAGAGGTCCGGGATGCGGTCGAAGCCGGAGCCCTCGCTCGACGCGAGCAGCTCGGCGTCGCCGTAGCGCGCCGCCTCGCGCCAGGCCTTGCGCGCGAAGTGCCCGGACACGATGTAGCCGGCGCGGCGGGTGCGCATGAGATTCATGGGCACGGAGGCGAACCCGAGGGTGGCGCCGCCCTGCAGGAACAGCACGCGGTAGGAGGAGGGGATGCCGAGCAGGCGGCGCAGGCACGCCTCGGTCTCGTCGAAGATCGCGCGGTAGGCGCCCGAGCGATGGCTCATCTCCAGGACCGACATGCCGCACCCGCGGTAATCGGGGAGCTCGGATGCGACCTCGGCGAGCACGCTGGCGGGCAGCGCCGCCGGACCGGCGGAGAAGTTGTGCACCCGTCCCATCGGTGTGGACCTCCTAAACTGCATAGATCGGCGAACAGTGTGCATAACTCTAGCATAGTGGAGTATGCGCGGCGCATTCGTTAATCATTGCGAAACCGTCCCCGCCGACGCTCCCCGCCGCCCGCCGCCGGCTCTCGCACCCCGGGTTGCGACGCGTTACAATAACGTTCAACTTGAACCTTAAGGATTGTGAGGGCAGCCCATGGCGACGTACGTGACATCGGATGCGCACGGTCACCTGCGCGCGCTCGACCGCGCGCTCGAGCTCGCCGCCCCCGGCGCGGACGACATCGTCTACGTGCTGGGCGACATGGTGGACCGCGGCCCCGACCCCGTGGGGGTCATGCGCCTGGTCCGCGGGCTGCGCAACGCCCGCGTGCTCATGGGCAACCACGAGCACATGATGCTCTCGACGCTCGCCACCGGGGACCAGGTGGACCTGCTCACCTGGGAGATGAACGGGGGTTCCGCCACCGCCGCGGGCCTCGACGCCTGCCCGCACGCCGAGTACGTCGACCTCATGGACTGGGTGGCCAACCTTCCGCTGGCCGATGCGGTGCGCGCCGGCGGCCGCACCTACCTGCTCGCGCATGCCGGGTTCGATGCGCTCGAGCTGCGCGCCTACCTCGCCACGGCGGGGTTCGGCGGGGAGGGCGGCTACGGCGGCGTCCCCGCCGACCTGCTCGCGCGCGCCCTGGCGACCCAGGACGCCGAGAACCTGCTGTGGATCCGCGGCGACTTCTGGGGCGTGCCCACCGGCCTGGTGGGCCGCGACGGCGCGGGCCCCGTGGCGATCTCCGGCCACACGCCCACCGTCCTGCTCGGACGCTACGCCGACCTCATGTGCGGCGGCGTGCTGGACGAGGGCGGGCGGGCCCTCATGGTCGAGGTGGGGGCGAGCTGGGACACCGGAGGGGTGGCGGACCGCGTCGACATTGACTGCTCCGCCGCCGCGGGCGCCCCCGCGGGCCGCGTGGGGGTCCTGCGCCTCGACGACCGGCGCGTCTTCTACGCGGACATCGAGGAGGGGGAGTAGGGCCGCGGCCCTTCCGTCGCGCCGCCGCCATGGTCCTGCGCCCCGCGGGACGGGCGGCCGGCGGCCCCTGGGGCTCTCGCCCCTCCCGGCTCCGCCGCCTCGGTCCCGCGGGTGCCCGCCGCCGTATCAGGCGAAGGGGTCGCGGCTCCGGTCGATCTCGCGGCGGATCCGCGCGTACTGCCAGATGAGCAGGCCGAGCAGCAGCGCCATCACGGCGAGGTAGCTCGCCACCGCGCCGGCGAGCCCGATGACGCGCACCAGGACGAACGGGAGCGCGGCCGACGCCGCGAAGGCGATGAGGTACAGGCGCATCACGTCGCCCTGGCGGCGCAGCACGGTGATGATCGCGTAGATGAAGTCGATCGCGGCGGTGACGCCGCCGGCGGCCACCATCGCGTAGGCGAGCGGGCGGAAGGGCTCGAAGTCCAGGCCGTACATGAAGCTCATGAGGGGGATGCCCGCCCACCCCATGAAGGCCCCCACCGCGACGGAGATCGCGACGACCACGGCGAGCACCGCGGCGATGACGAGGTCGAACCGCCGGCGCTTGCGGGGGTTCGACCAGATGCCGGCGAGCCGGACGAGCTGCGGCTTGTAGATGAACCCGGTGGCGAGCAGGATGCCCTGCGCCGGGAAGTAGAGCGCGTTGAAGTAGAGCTGGTTCTCGTAGGGGAGGGCGCCCTCCATCGCGAACTTCGGCATGCTCTCGATCAGGTTGAACAGGAACAGCGCGGCGAACAGCGCGGCGCCCTGGCGGAACAGCCGGACGACCTCGCGCGAGCTCGCCCGGCGGGACTTCTCGGTCTCGAGCAGGGCGAGCGGGACCGTCACGAGCACGAAGGTCGCCGCCGCCGCGGCCGCCATCCCCACCGAGGCGGCCTCGAGGCTCCGGGTGACGAGCAAGACCGCCGTGAAGCCCGCGATCGCGGCGGCGGAGCGCAGGGCCTGGCTGATCCCGGCGAGGTAGAGCTTGTCGGCCTGCTGCAGGCGTCCCTCGTAGACGTCGCCCACGCCGTCGAGCACCTTGTACACGAAGACCCCCAGGCAGATGGTCGTCATGGAGGCGTCGTAGTCGCGCAGGGCGCAGTACAGGATGCCCACGACGAGCGCCAGGGCCCCGGTGAGCCAGCGGTTCACCTGGTAGGACGCGAAGGAGTTGACCTCCTCGAGGTCCGAGACCTGGTAGTTGCGGATGCCGTAGTTGGCCGCGATCATCAGCAGCGTGCCCACCACGAACGCCATGGAGAACATGCCCGCGCCCTCGGCGCCGGCGAGCTGGGCGGCCACCACGGTGAGGGCGGGGAAGGTGAAGCCCCACAGCGTCGTGCCCACCGTGTTCCACAGGTAGTCGCGGACGGTGCTGCCCTCCTCGTAGCGCGCCTCCTGCTCGGAGAGGGATCCCTCGTACACCGCCTCGAGCAGCCGCGTCCACCAGCGGTTGACGAGGCGGGCGAGCGGGCCGGGCTCGCGCCGGCGCTCGGAGCGCGCCCGGGGCGCGGCGCCGACGGGGACCGAGCCCGCCGGCGCCTCCCGGAACCGGGGGCCCGCGTCCGCGCGCAGGCGGGCGCGGCGTGCGAGCTTGTCGCGGACTATGTCGATGGGGGTGCGGGTCACGGGGCTCCTCGCTCGTCGCGGTTCGGGTCGGTTGGGCCGCATTATACCCGCGCCCGCCCCCTGCCGCCCCGCCGGCGCCGTCTCGTTACATGCCTCCCGGGCGGTTCAGGGCGTCCCGGGGCGCCCATCCGCCGCGGCAGTCGCGGAGGTTGTGACCCGGCATGCGCGAAGGTGCGGGCCCGCCGGGGGCCTCCTGCGGTATCATGGCGGGGAGGAAAATTATTTTCCATTCCTTTTTTTCTTCTTGGGCCATGAGGAGGGACCATGGATCCGCTCGCCTTCGTCCTCGCACTCGCTCCGATCCTGTGGCTGGTCGTCGCCCTGCTGGCGTTCAGGCTCCCCGCCTGGAAGGCTGCCGCGGGGTCGTTCGCCATCGCCTGCGCACTGGCCATGGCGCGCTGGGGCATGGGGCCGGCGGAGGTCGCCACGGCGAGCCTCGAGGGCTTCCTCATGGCGCTCTGGCCGATCGTGCTGGTCATCGTCGCCGCGGTCTTCACCTACAACCTCTGCGTGAGCACGGGGGCGATGGACGTCATCGGGCGCATGATCGCCTCGGTCTCGAGCGACCGGCGCATCCTGGCCCTGCTCATCGCCTGGTGCTTCGGCGGGTTCATGGAGGGCATGGCGGGCTTCGGCACCGCGGTGGCGATCCCCGCCGGGATGCTCGCGGGCATGGGGTTCGACCCGCTGACCGCGGTGCTCATGTGCCTGGTCGCCAACGGCGTGCCCACGGCGTTCGGCTCCATCGGCATCCCCACCGTCTCCCTCGCCGGGCTCGTGGGGCTCGACGCCAACGGGCTCGCCTTCACCGAGGCGCTGCAGCTGTCCCCCTTCTACGTGGCGGCGCCGTTCCTGATCGCGCTCATCGCGGGGCGCGGCAACACCGGGACCGCGGGCGCGCTCGAGCGCCTGCGCGGCGTGGCGCCGGTCGCGCTCGCCTCGGGGGCGTCGTTCGCGGCGGCGTGCGCGCTCGTCGCCGCGCTCGTGGGGCCCGAGCTCGCCGTCGTCGTGGGGAGCCTGTGCTCGCTCGCCGCCACGGCGGCGCTCGGGGCCCGCGCCGAGCGCTCGGGCGCCCTGGACCCCCGCTTCCACATGGACGCCGGGGCGGAGGAGCCCGTCGGCGCCGCCGGCGCGCTGCGCGCGTGGTCGTGCTTCATCCTGATCTTCGTGCTCCTGCTCGGCACCTCGAAGCTCTCCGGCCCGCTGAACGCGTGGCTCGCGGGATTCTCGTCCACCGTCGCCGTCTACTGCGGCGAGGCCCCCGGGTCGCTGACGTTCAGCTGGGTGAACACGCCGGGCGTGTGGATCTTCGCCGCGGCGGTCGCGGGCGGCCTCATCCAGGGGGCGGGGCCCCGGCGGATGCTCTCCGTGCTCGCCGCGACGCTGCGCCAGATGGCGCCCACGGCGGCGACGATGCTCGCCGTGCTCGGGTGCGCGAAGGTGATGGGGTACGCGGGCATGATCTCGGATATCTCCGCGTTCTGCATCGGGGTGACCGGCGCGCTGTTCCCGCTCGCGGCGCCTTGGATCGGCGCGGTGGGGGCGTTCGTCACGGGGTCGGGCACGAGCTCGGCCATGCTGTTCGGCCCGATCCAGCTCGAGGCGGCCACGGCCCTCGGGACGGACCCCTATTGGATGGTCGCCCTGAACGAGCTGGGCGTCGCCGCGGGCAAGATGCTCTCCCCGCAGACCCTCGCCATCGGGCTCGCCTCCGTGCGCGTGGTGGGCCGCGACGCGGAGCTGCTGCGCGCGGTGCTGCCCTATGCGCTCGGCTTCCTCGTCGCCATGTCGGCGCTCGCCCTGGCGGGGGCCTGGCTGTAGCGGGTCCCGCGCCCGGCGCGCCGGCCCCGCGGACGGCGCCCGCCGACCCCCTTACCGGGTCTCATGCACAACCGCAGCCGCCTTGTCAAGGGTACGGGCCTCATGTGCCACCGGGGGTCTTTTCGCTGTCTTTCGACGGAATGGCCCTGTACGCCGTCGAGCGGGGGCGGGTATGATGCGAATGGTGTGCCGCCTTCGTCGAGCGGCGGCGCGGCGCATCGCCCTGCTTCGGGTATCGTTTATGGCGCGCCGCACCGCGCGCCGGGTGTATGAAAGGTAGTTGCATATGATCGAGACCATCCTTTTGGAATCGGGCATCGACTGCGACATGGATCGCGTGCACGTCGACTGGAGCCCCGCCAAGCTCATCGAGCACGCCATCTCGCACCATGAGGCCTACCTGACCTCCACGGGCTCGCTCTCCGTCTCCACCGGCGCCTTCACGGGCCGCTCGCCCGAGAACCGCTATATCGTCGACGCGGGCGAGGCCGAGAAGAACGTCAACTGGAACAGCCCCACCAACAAGCCGATCGACGAGAAGACCTACAAGCGCGTCCGCAAGAACGTCACGCGCTACATGTCCCAGCGCCGCCACCTGTTCGTGATCCGCGGCTTCGCCGGCGCCGACCGCCAGTACGCCCGCAAGGTCATGGTGGTGTGCGAGCGCGCCCACCAGGCCCTGTTCATCCAGAACATGCTCGTGCGCCCCACCAAGGACGAGCTCGAGGTGTTCGGCCGCCCCGACATCCTCGTCTTCGCCGCGCCCACCTACGTGTGCTCGCGCGACCGCGACGGCGTTGAGCCGGCCGCCGTCATCCTCGACATGAACAAGAAGAAGATCGTCGTGGCCGGCACCGGGTACTGCGGTGAGATCAAGAAGGCCGTCTTCACGATGATGAACTACCTGCTGCCCATCGAGGACGGCGTGCTGCCGATGCACTGCTCGGCCAACGTCGACCCGGCGACCGGCAGGACCTGCATCCTGTTCGGCCTGTCCGGCACCGGCAAGACCACGCTGTCCGCCGACCCCGAGCGCCTGCTCATCGGCGACGACGAGCACGGCTGGAGCCCGCGCGGCGTGTTCAACATCGAGGGCGGCTGCTACGCCAAGACCATCGACCTCACGCGCGAGCGCGAGCCGGACATCTTCGACGCCATCCGCTTCGGCAGCGTGTCGGAGAACGTCAAGCTCGACCGCAAGACCCGCGAGCCGATCTACTCCGACAGCTCCATCACCGAGAACGGCCGCGCCGCGTACCCGCTCGAGCACATCGAGCGCGTGGTCGAGTCCGGCACCGGCGAGATCCCGAGCGTCGTGCTGTTCCTCACGGCCGACGCCTACGGCGTGCTGCCGCCGATCTCCAAGCTCTCCCGCGAGCAGGCCATGTTCCACTTCCTGACCGGCTACACCGCGAAGGTCGCCGGCACCGAGCTCGGTGTCAAGGAGCCGCAGCCCACCTTCTCCGCGCTGTTCGGCGAGCCCTTCATGCCGCTCGACCACATGACCTACGCCTATCTGCTGGGCGAGAAGATCGCGCAGAACAACACCCGCGTCTACCTCGTCAACACCGGGTGGACCGGCGGCCCTTACGGCGTGGGTCACCGCATCGCGCTGTTCCACACCCGCGCGCTCGTCAAGGCGGCGCAGACCGGCGAGCTCGACGTCGCCGGCTACCGTCACGACGACGTGTTCGACGTGGACGTGCCCATCGCCTGCCCGGGCGTCCCGACCGAGCTGCTCACGCCGCGCAACACCTGGTCCGACCCCGAGGCGTACGACCGCGAGGCCGCCGGCCTGGCGCAGAAGTTCCGCGACAACTTCAACAAGCGCTATCCCGGCGTCCAGCTCGAGGACCTGGCGAACATCAAGCGCTAAGATAGGGAGCGGGGCCGTCGCACGCGGCGGCCCCGATGTATCGACAGAGTGCCCCCTTCTCCGGATGGGGGCGGCGCTGAGGGCGCCCACGTGCCGGCACCGTAGGACTTGGAAGGCGGTCGGCGGGTGGGCGCCCTTCCGCATCGACGCGGGGCGCCCGGGGCCCGGGCGGCCGCGGAAGGGGGAGCGATATGAAGCGCTTCGTGACGGAGGATTCGTTCTGGCAGCTGTTCCCGGACGCCGCGATCGGCGTGATCGTGGCCCGCGGCATGAGGAGCGCCGACGAGGTGGGCGAGCAGGGGCGCGCCGAGCTCGCCTCCCTGCTCGAGGGCGCCAACCGCCTGGCCGAGCGCCACATCACCAGCGACACCATCTCCGAGAACGAGCCGGTGCGCGCATGGCGCGAGGCGTACCGCAGGTTCAAGACGAAGAAGGGCGCCCGCTGCTCGATCGAGAACCTGCTCAAGCGGGTGATCAAGGGGCGCCCCGTGGGGCCGATCACGCCGTCGGTGGACGTGTACAACGCCGTCTCGCTCAAGTACGCGCTGCCGGTGGGCGGCGAGGACATCGACTCCTTCGCGGGCGACCTGCGCCTCACCGTCACGCAGGGCGGGGACGCCTTCGTGCCGCTCGGCGAGGACGGCGCCGAGGACCCGACGCTGCCGGGGGAGCTGTGCTACCTGGACGACGAGGGGGCGGTCTGCCGCTGCTGGAACTGGCGCGACGGCGTGCGCACGGCGCTCACCGACGACTCGGTCAACGCGTTTCTGGTCATCGAGTGCGTGGAGCCCGGGCGCGTGGGGGACTGCCGAGCCGCCCTCGACGAGCTCGCCGAGCTGGTCGAGCGCTACCTGGGGGCGACCATCGCGGTCAAGAGGCTCGTCACGGCGGCGGACCGCGAGGTCGTCATCGAGGACTGACCCCGATCGGGGCGCGACGCACGCCGGGCGTGCCGGGGCGCCGGCGTGCCCGGCGTGTGATGTTCGTGTCCTCCGTCGCCCGCACCGCCCCGCCGCCCCGGAGCGGCCGATGCGATGTTAACCTGTCAACAAGACAGGCGGGGAGACGGCGGACGGAGGCCGACATGGAGCAGACGCGGTTCGAGGACTTCGTGGGGCTCATCTCGCTCATCTCCAAGGAGATCCAGCGGATCAAGGCGGTCGAGGCGGCGCGCCTGGGGATACGCGGCTCGGATGTCATGTCCCTGTACTACCTGGGCCGCCACGAGGAGGGGCTGACCGGCGCCGAGCTCGCCCGGGAGGCCGACCTCACGCGCGCCGCGGTCTCGCGCTCGCTGGCCCGGTTGGAGGAGCAGGGCCTCGTGGAGGTATGCGAGGGCGATGCCGGCGGCTCGCGCTACCGCGCGCCGGTCCGCCTCACCGAGCGCGGCAGGCGCAGCGACGCCGAGATGGGGGAGGTCATCCGCCGCGTGGTCGCGGAGGCGGGCGAGGAGCTGGGCGATATCCAGCGCGTCCAGATGTACCGCTCGCTCGCGTTGATCCTGGAGCGGCTCCGGGGGATCTCGCGCGATTAGGGGGCGGGCCGGCGCCCGCGCCGCGGAGGCCCCTGCATGCGGGGTCCGGTCCGCCTGTGCCGGGACGGGTCCGTCAGGCTGAGCGCGCCGCCTTCGCGCGGCAGGCGGGGCACACGCCCTCGAAGATGGTGCTGTGGGAGGCGATCTCGTAGCCGGTCTCGCGGGCGACGGCGTCATCGGCCCCCGCGTCGTAGGGCACCGTGGCATCGATCACCGCGCCGCATTCGGTGCACACCACGTGGCAATGGGCGTCCAGACGCAGGTCGAACCGGTCTCCGCCGGGGGCCTTCACGCAGGTGATGGCATGCGTCTGCTCGAGGAGGCGCAGGTTGCGGTAGACCGTCGCGCGGCTGATGCGGTCGTCCTGGCGCCGGACGTCGAGGTAGATGTCCTCCGCGGTCGGATGGTCGCACCGTGCGCGAACGGCGTCGAGGACCAGGGCGCGCTGCTTCGTGTTCCTGCGCTGCACCGCCATGCCGACCTCCCTTATCGTGAACCGTTCTTGACAGCATTTCAGCAGAAGCGCCGGCATCCGGCAAGCGCACGCGCTGCGTCCACATAAAATGCCATAGTTTCGGTAGCGTTCCGGGGAACGGGGGGTCGGTGTCCGCCGTTCCGGCAGCGTCGGCGCGCCGTCGGGGCGCGGGCGCATGAGGGGTCGGTATATGAGGGGGACGGGGTCCTCGCGGGGGCGCGGGGCCCGTCACGCCACGGGGCGTGCGCCCGTGGCGCTAAGGCTCGCGGCGCACGGCGAGGTTCCGTCGCGGGCCCCGCCGTGCGCGGCCGCGGCCCCGGTCGCCCGTCCGTCAGTCGGCGTCCCCCTCGACGAAGCCCTCGTCGACGACGCGCGGGCCCTCGTCGGCCGCGGCGGTGGCGAGCTGGTCGCAGCGCTCGTTGAAGGTGTGGCCCGCATGGCCCTTCACCCATCTGAAGGTCACGTCGTGGGGCTCCATGGCCTTGAGCAGGCGCTTCCACAGGTCGGGGTTCTTGACGGGCTTCTTGGCGGCGGTCTTCCAGCCCCGTTTGATCCAGCCGTCGACCCAGTGCTTGTTGAACGCGTTGACCACGTACTGCGAGTCGGAATGCAGCTCGACGGTGCAGGGGCGGTTGAGCACCTCGAGCGCGGCTATGGCCGCCATGAGCTCCATCCGGTTGTTGGTGGTCCGCTCGTATCCGCGGGAGAGCTCCAGGACGTGCTCCTTCCCCGAGGGGGCGGTGTAGCGCAGCACGGCTCCGTATCCGCCGCGCCCCGGGTTGCCGCGCGCGGCGCCGTCGGTGTAGATGGTGACGTTCAAAGGTCGCTCCCTTTCGCGTGATGATCGGCCAGCCCATTATGGCGGCGCCCGCCGGTTCCCGCCCGCTCGGACCCCATCTCCCCGAAAAAGGGATGCGGCCCCGGCTCAGTAGCGCGCGTCGAACTCGTCCTCGCCGTCGACGGGCTCGATCCGCTCCGCCTCCTCCAGCCAGATGCGGTTGCCGTACCTGCGGTAGGAGTCGTGCAGACGGTCCAGATGGACGATGAGCTCGCCCGGCGTCCCCTGTATCTCCATCTCGACGGAGCCGTCGTCCAGGTTGCGCACCCACCCGGTGAGCCCCCGCTCGCGCGCGAGCCCCATGTTGGTCCAGCGGAACCCCACGCCCTGCACGAGGCCGGTGAAGCGCATCCGGAACCTCATGGGCTCCCCGGCGCGGGACGGGTCGGGGAGCGCGTCCTGCAGCCGTTCGATGAGCTCCCGCTCGAGCGGGCTGCGCGGTTGTACCCCGCCCTCCGGCGAGCCTCCCCATGCCTTGATGCGGTCGATCAGCCCCATGTGCGCCTCCTGGATCATCGACGCCGACGACGGCTCCATTGTACCCCTCGGCCATCGGACCCCCTCGCTGGCGGTTTCGTGCACCCCGCGGATGCGCGGCGCGCGGACCCGTGCGAGAGGGGATAATGCAAGGGACCGTCCCCGACGAAGGGCTGCCATGGACATCCTGGTCATCATCGCCGCGCTGCTGGTGCTCGCCGCCGTCATCTCGCTCGCGCTCTCGTTCGTGGGAGCGGTGCTGTGGGGCGCGCTGCGGCTGCTGCCCTTCGTGTTCACCGTGCTCGCCGTCGCGGTCCTCGTCCGCTGGTATCGCGACCGCCGCTGAGCCCCGCGGCACGGGCCCCGGCGCTCCTCCGGCCCCGGAGCGCGCCGATCGCCCGCCGCGCACGCGCCCCCTTCGTTCGGATTCGGGTCTTCCCTTCGGGTTAGCTATATGAAACAATTCGAGTGGCAATTATTCCGACCGTTTCCGACCGAGGAGGTCGCCATGGGTAAGGCGCGGGTCAGGTTCTGCAAGAAGTGCTCCGGTGTGAAGCCGAAGGACCTCAAGGGCGTGCTCGAGAAGGGGGAATGGAAGGAGGGCTGCGTCCACGCATGCTCGAAGCGGCGCTCCGACCCGGGATGCGCCTTCGCGCGCATCGACGGGGAGCTCGTGGTCTGCTCCTCCAAGAAGAAGCTCGTCAAGCGCGTGCGCGAGGCGGTCGCGTAGCCGATCCGCCCTGCGCGGGGCTTCCCCGGCGCGGCGCCTTCGCGGGCGCGGGCAGGGGAGGGCCCCGGGCAGCGCGCACACGTCGACCCGCATGATGAGGAGGGGTATGCAGTACCGTGTCGATCCCCGCGGCGGGCGCGTCTCCGCGCTCGGCCTCGGGTGCATGAGGTTCCCCGGGTTCGCCGTCGGCCGGCCCGATCCGCGCGCCGCCCGCGAGATCGTCTCCCGTGCGGTGGAGCGCGGCGTCAACTACCTGGACACCGCCTATCTCTACCCGGGGAACGAGGAGGTCGTCGGCAGGGTCCTCTCCGAGCTCGGCGTTCGGGACCGGGTGCTCGTGGCGACCAAGCTCCCGCACGCCTCCTGCCGGAGCCCCCGCGACTTCGACCGCTACCTCGACGAGCAGCTCCGCCGGCTGCGCACCGACCGCGTCGACTACTACCTCATGCACAACATCACGAGCCCCGGGCAATGGGAGCGCCTGGTCGGGCTGGGGATCGAGGGGTGGATCGAGCGGCAGAGGGCGTCGGGGCGCATCGGGCGCATCGGGTTCTCCTTCCACGGCAGCTCGGTCGACTTCCCCGTGCTCCTCGATGCCTACGATTGGGATTTCTGCCAGATCCAGTACAACTACACCGGGGAGCGCTATCAGGCGGGGACCGCGGGCCTCGAGGCGGCGGCCGCCCGCGGCATGGCGGTCTTCGTGATGGAGCCCCTGCTGGGGGGCAGGCTCGCGGACAAGATGCCCGCGCCCGCCCGCCGGGTCCTTGAGGAGGCGTCCGACGGGGACCTGACGACGCCGGCGGCCTGGGGGCTCTCCTGGGTGTGGAACCATCCCGAGGTGACGATGCTGCTGTCGGGCATGTCGTCGTGCGAGCAGGTGGACGAGAACGCCGACATCGCCTGCCGCGCGCTGCCCGGCTCGATGACGCCCGCGCAGCTCGATGCGGTCGCCCGCGTCGTGCGGGTCTTCGAGGAGACGAACCGGGTCCCGTGCACGGGATGCTCCTACTGCATGCCCTGCCCGCACGGCGTGAACATCCCCGGGTGCTTCGCGGCGTACAACGCGAGCTTCGCGCACGGACGCTTCACCGGCATGCAGCAGTACTTCACCGCGAGCGCGATCAGGACCGGGCACCCGCGCCTGGCGAGCAACTGCGTGGGCTGCGGAGCCTGCGCGCGCCACTGCCCGCAGCGGATCGACATCCCCGCGCGCCTGGCCGACGTCCGCCGCCGTCTGCAGCCCGGTCCGATCGACCCGGTGCTCAGGCTGCTCGCGCGCACGCCGCGGGACTGAGCTGCGCCGGCCCGCGCCCCCATCGCCGCCCGTCTCCGGCCGCGCCGCCGTTCGCGCGGCCGGCCCCGGACAGGATGACATCCGGCTCGGGCCATGGGTATCATGGCTAGACGAACCGGCGCCCCGCCGTATCGAGGTATCCGCGCGCCGTCGCGGCGGGCGGGGCCTCACCGAACCCGAGACGGGAGGGAGCGATCGATGTCAGACGACCGCGAGAACCTGATGAGGATGCTGCGCATGCTGGGCATCCCGGTCCCCGAGGGGGATGCCGACGACGGGGCGATCCCGGTGGACGCCGTGGTCGATGACGCCGGCTCCTCCGATGAGGGGTCCGCGGACCCGTCCCCGAAGGGCGCGTCCGGCGGCTCCCGGGCCGGCGGGAGGCGCCCGTCCGGCAAGGGTGGCTCCGGCCGCCGCGGCGGGCGCCATGTCGGCGGCGAGCTCCTCGACCGCATCGCCCGGTGGAGCCGCCGCGCCCTCGTCATCCTCCTGGCGGTGCTCGCCTGCGCGCTCGCGGCGGGCTACTGGTGGTTCCATCCCGCCCTCAACCTCCAGAGCCCCCAGGTCTGGAGCTGGATCATCGTCATCGCCGCGGTCGCCGCGGTGGCGCTCAAGGTCATGTCGCTGCGGTCCGGCCGCCGCGCGGCCGTCTTCCGCCGCCTGATCGCCCTGCCCGTCGCGGTCATCGCGGCGTTCGCGATCGGCGTCATCGCGGGCATGCCCATCGTCCCCGGCAACGCCGAGCGCTACGCCTCGATCCTCCAGACCACCGACGGCGACTTCGCCGAGGACATCGAGGAGGTTGATTACTCCGAGGTCCCGGTCATCGACCGCGCGTCGGCCATCCTGCTGGGCGACCGCGCCATGGGCTCCATCCCCGAGTACGTGAGCCAGTTCGAGATCTCCGACGCCTACAGCCAGATCAACTACCGCGGGCGCCCCGTGCGCGTGAGCCCGCTGGTGTACGCCGACCTGTTCAAGTGGTTCTCCAACCGCGACCAGGGCATCCCCGCCTACGTACTCGTCGACATGGTCACGCAGGAGGCCGAGGTCGTCCGCCTGGACGAGCCGATCCGCTACAGCGAGTCCGAGCCGCTCGCGCGCAACGTCGACCGCTACGTCCAGCTCGCCTACCCCACCTACATGTTCGACCAGAAGTCCTTCGAGCTCGATGACGACGGCGCGCCGTGGTGGGTCTACCCCGTCCAGCGCCGCACCATCGGGCTGTTCGAGGGGACGACCATCCAGCGGGTGGTGCTCGTCAACGCCTGCACGGGCGAGACCGAGGATTACGCGGTGGACGAGGTGCCGAGCTGGGTCGACCGCGCCTACCCGAGCGACCTCATCATCGAGCAGTACAACTGGAGCGGCATGTACGCCAACGGCTGGCTCAACTCCTGGCTCGGCCAGCGCGACGTGGTGCGGACCACGCGCGGGACCGACGGCGAGCTCGGGTACAACTACATCGCGCAGGGCGAGGACATCTACCTGTACTCCGGCGTCTCGAGCGTGACGGCGGACAGCTCGAACATCGGTTTCATCCTGGTGAACCAGCGCACCGGGGAGTCCCATTTCTACCCGGTCGCGGGGGCCACGGAGGACTCGGCCATGCAGAGCGCCGAGGGCGAGCTGCAGAACCTGCGCTACCAGGCGACCTTCCCGCTGCTGCTGAACGTGGCGGGCGAGCCGACCTACTTCATGTCGATGAAGGACGACGCCGGCCTGGTGAAGATGTACGCCATGATCAACGTCGAGCACTACCAGAACGTGGCGACGGGGAGCACGGTCGCGGCCTGCCAGGACGGCTACCTGGCCATGCTCGCCGCCGACGGCACGCTGTCCGACGAGCAGGCGGCCGCATCGGGCGCGCAGCGCGAGGTGAGCGGCACGATCGCCACCGTGGCGCAGGCGGTCGTCGACGGGAACTCGCACTTCTACGTGACCCTCGAGGGCGATGCGGCGATATACGACTTCGCCCTGCCCGATCAGCTGGAGATCGTCCGCTACCGCGTGGGCGACGCCATCTCGTTCACCTGCATGGCCGAGGAGGACGCCGCGGGGTCCGGCTCGGCGGGCGACGCGGACGGGGACGCGGCCGAGCCCGCCTCCGCCTCGGAGGTGCTCGCCGTGACCTCCATCGGTTCGTAGGCCGACCCCGCTTTGAGGGGCGGAATGCGAGAGACCCCGCCCCGCGCCGTGCATCGCGCGGGCCGGGGTCTCTCCGGTGCCTGTCGATCCGCCCCCGTCCCCGGGGGCCGCCGCCCTATGCGAGGGGTTCGAGCGTGACGGCGGTGCCGCTCGCAGTCACCATGAGCATGCCGCCCTGCCCGAGCACCTCGTAATCGATGTCGACGCCCACCACGGCATGGGCGCCCATCTCGGAGGCCCGCTGCTGGAGCTCGGCGATCGCCTCGTTGCGGGCGGTGACGAGCTCGTCCTCGTATCCCTTGCTGCGCCCGCCCACGAAGTTGCGCAGGCTCGCGCCGATGTCCTTGATGAAGTCGATGCCGGTGATGACCTCGCCGAAGACGATGCCGTAGTACCCGCTCACGCGGTATCCGTCGACGGAGGGGGTGGTGGTGACGATCATGGGCGCATCCTTTCTCTCGTGGCCGCTGTCTCCCGTATACCCAGACGGCTCCGCGGCGAATCGGGGGCGCGGGGCGGTCGACCGGGACGCTTCCGCTACCGGTCGCGGGCGAGCCGGGCGCGCAGGATGAGGACCGCCCCGACGTCGGGCTCGTGGGCGGGCCGGACGAGGCGGCAGCAGGAGGGGAGGGCGGCGGAGAGCGGGCGCAGGATGTGCGCGCCCGCCTGGAAGGTGCCGCCGATGCAGGCGACGGGCACCGCGCCCTCGTCCGCGATGCGGTCGGAGAACAGCTCCCCGACGAGGGCGCGCACGAGGTCGGCCTCCTCCCGCGCCGCCCGCTCGAAGATGGCGCGGGCGCTCGCGTCCCCGGCCTCGGCGGCCTCGGTGACCAGAGGGCTCAGCGCCGCGGTGCGGGTGCGGTCGGGGAGCAGCTCGCGGGCGCGCGCGATGACCTCGAAATCGTCGTCCAGGCGCAGGCGCTCCCTGACGAGGGCGTGCAGCGGCCCGCGCGGATCGCGTCCGTCGGACTGGCGCGTGAACGCCCTCAGCAGCTCGCGGCCCATCCAGCCCCCGCCGCCCTCGTCGCCGACCTCGTAGTCCCAGCCGCCGCAGCGGACCTGCCTGCCCGCGCGGACCCCCAGGGCGATCGACCCGGTGCCGGCGATGAGCGCGATGCCGTCTGCCATGTCGAGGCCCGCCGCCCAGGCGGCCTCGACGTCGTTCACGACCGCGTGGGGATGCGGCCCGGCGATGGATTCCGCCGCCGCGCGCGCGGCCCGGTCGGCCTCGGCATCCTCACCGTATCCGCAGATGGAGAACCCGATGCCGTAGTCGTCCCCGAGCGCCCCGCAGGCCCGCGCCCGCGTGCAGCCCCGGTCGAGCACCTCGCGCATCCCCTCGAGCCCGGCCTGCGCGTAGTGGCAGGTGGGCAGGGTGAAGCGGTCGAGCATCCGCAGCCTGTCGTCGAAGATCGAGAAGGCCGTCTTGGTGCCCCCGCCGTCGATTCCGAGCCAGCGTATGGCCCGCCTCCCTCCGCGCGCCCGGCGCCCCGGTCCCAGACGGGGGCGCCGGGCGCATCCGTTACGACAACGCGAACCAGAGCACCGCGATGACGAGCACGACCGCGGCGACGGCGGCGAGCGCCGCGATGAAGCGGACGCGCGACCCGCGGGTGCGCTCGCGGACGCTCGCCTCGGCCTCGGCGAGCGCCTGCACGGCCTGCGCCTGCTCCGCGCGCTCCGCGACGTCGGCGGCGAGCGCGGAGGCGATGCGCTCGGTCAACTCGGGGTGGTTGCGGATGTCGGTCGCCTCGTCGATGGCCGCCTGGGCCTCGGCGGCGTCCCGCTGGGCGTCGCGCTCCGCGTCCTGCTGCTCCCTGAGCGCGCGCTCCTGCTCGTGGATCTGGCCCTTGAGCTCCTTCTGACGGCCGGTGGCGTCGATGCGCGCCGCCTCGAGCGCGTCGCGCGCGGCCTCGGTCTGCTTGGTGATGCCCCGGAAGGACTCCTTGGCGTCCGCGATGGGCTTCTCGGCCTCCGCCACCGCCGCCCGCGCCGCGGCGAGGGTCGCGTCGGCGTCCGCGGTCACGCGGGGCAGCTCGTCCTTCGCGCGGCGCAGCGCCTCGGTGGCGTCGGCGATCTCGGCGCCCAGCTCGTTTCCGCGCACGCTGTACGCCGCGGAGTTGGCCGAGGGGTTGCGCTGGATCTCCGCGTACTCGCTGCGCAGGCCCGCCAGGCGCGCCTCCGCCGCGTCGACGGCGGCGCGGGCCTCGTCGACCGAGGTCGTGCGCGCCTCGGTCGCCTTCTCGACGGCGCGCTGCGCGTCGGTCAGGCGGCGCTTCAGGCGGCCGGCCGACTCGCGCGCGGCCTCCTCGGCCGCCTGCGCGCGGTCGAGCGCCTCCTTCAGGGCGCGCTCCGCCTCGGCGTCCGCGGCCTTCATCTCGTCGAGCGACTTCTTGAGCCGGTCGATCTTGGCCTGTAGCGTCTTCTGGAGGCCCTGCGCGGCCGTGGCGGACGCCTGCGCGCTGCGGCCGCGCGCCGTCTGCTCCGCGACGATGGCGTCGAAGTTGTCGGCGATGTCGCGGCGGTGCGCGAGCTCGCGGGTCTGCTCGGCGATGCGGCCCTCGAGCTCCTCGAGCTGCTCGCGGGCCTCGGCGTGCGCGCGCTTGGCGGCGCTCATCTCGCGCACGGCGCCGACGCCCTGCGTGATGAAGGCGCCGACGTTGCTCGCGGCCTCCGCCGCCGCCCGCGAGATCGTCTCGCCGGCGGACGGGCCGGCGGGCTCGGGCTCGGGCTGCGGGCGGACGAGCGACGCCGGGGGCACCGCCCCCGGGCCGCCGTCGATGACCTCGAAGCCCTCGGGGAGCGGCTCGGGGTCGTCGCCGATCTTCTCGTACTCCTCGCGGGTGAGGAAGCGCGGCATGGTGCCGAAGTGCTCGGGTTCGGGCTCGGTCGGGGCGGGGGTCCCGTCCACGGCGGGATCCCATCCAGCCTCCGTCCCGTCGCCCTCGGGCTCGATGACCGGGGCGGGGCCCCCGCCGTCCGTCGCCGCGCTCTCCGCCTGCCCGGCGTCGACGGCGGGCGCGCCCGCCGGCACCGGATCGGCGTCCGCGCCATCGGTCGGGGGCTGCGGCGAGGCCGCCGCCCCGTCCGGCTCCGTATCGGCGCCCGCGGGCGCGTCGGGGTCCGCCCCAATCTCCGCCGCGGCCCCGCCGTCCTGCGGGACGTCCTCCTCGGCCTGCGGCGCGGGTCCGTCTTCCTGTATCGTCTGCTCGGCAGCCTGCTCGTCGCGGATGCCGGGATCGTCGGTCTTCTGATCGTCGCTCATGCTGCGGCTCCTATTCCCATGCGCGCGGCCGCCCGCCTCGCGCGTGCATTCACCGCTCCATGATATACCCTCGCGCGGACGCGCCGCCGCCGGCTCGTCTCCTTCAGCCGTTCTGCATCAGGGCCGCGCCCGCGCCCGACGCGCCCGCCGCGACGTGCGGGGAGGGGGGCGCCCGGGGCCCTGCTTCCCGCTTGACTTGGAGCGCGCTCCAGCATCTACCATGGACGTGCCGGCGCCCGGTCGCCCGGGCGCATCCGGCGCACCATCCGCACAGAGGAACGGAGCCGCGTATGCTGTACAAGAAGTTCGAGGACCTGGAGCTCTCCGCGCTCGGCTTTGGCGCCATGCGCCTGCCGGTCGTGGACGGCGACGACACGAGGATCGATCAGGATGCCGTGAACGAGATGGTCGATTACGCCATGGAGCAGGGCATCAACTACTACGATACGGCATGGGGCTATCATGGCGGCAACTCCGAGCTCGCCATGGGCGCGGCGCTGGCGCGCCACCCGCGCGAGAGCTACTATCTCGCGACCAAGTTCCCCGGCTACGACCTGTCCAATATGGACAAGGTGGCCGAGATCTTCGAGCGCCAGCTCAAGAAGACCGGCGCGGGCTACTTCGACTTCTACCTCATCCACAACGTGTGCGAGATGAACATCGACGAGTACCTGAACCCCGCGCACGGCATCATGCCCTACCTGCTCGAGCAGAAGGCCGCCGGGCGCATCCGCCATCTGGGCTTCTCCGCCCACGGCGCGATCCCCGTCATGGAGCGCTTCCTGGACGCCTACGGCGAGCACATGGAGTTCTGCCAGATCCAGCTCAACTTCCTGGACTGGGAGTCCCAGGATGCGAAGGGCAAGGTCGAGCTGCTCAAGAAGCACGGTCTGCCCGTGTGGGTCATGGAGCCGGTGCGCGGCGGCAAGCTGGCGCAGATCGCCGAGGCGGATGTCGAGCACCTCAAGGCGCTCCGTCCCGACGAGTCGATCGTGGCTTGGGCGTTCCGCTTCATCCAGGGCGTCCCCGAGGTGTGCGTGACGCTGTCCGGCATGTCGAACATGGAGCAGCTGAAGGAGAACATCGCCACCTTCGGCGAGGACAAGCCGCTGGACGGCGAGGAGTCCGCCGCCCTCCAGGCGGTGGTCGACAAGATGCTCGGGCGCGGGACCGTGCCGTGCACCGCGTGCCACTACTGCACGAGCCATTGCCCGCAGGGCCTCGACATCCCCAAGCTGCTCGAGATGTACAACGAGGCGATCGTGACCGGCGGCAAGGGCGGGTTCATCCCCAGCATGTTCGTGGGCACGCTGCCCGAGGACAAGCGCCCCGACGCCTGCATCGGATGCGGCAGCTGCGCGGCCGTCTGCCCGCAGCAGATCGACATCCCCGGCACCCTGGCCGAATTCGCCGCCAAGCTCGCGGGGTAGACCGCGGCTCGGGCCGCGTCCCGCCTGAGAGCGGGGCGCGGCCCTTTTCCCTCCGGCTTCCTACTCGCGCTCGAGCAGCTGGCCGAATGCGACCCGGTCGTCGCCTTCGAGCGGCGTGACCAGCGGCTTGCCGTCGGCATCGACCAGGACGGAGACGCCGCAGCCGCCCGTCATGTTGGAGGATAGCAGCAGGTAGTTCACCCCCGTCACCGTGTCGACGACGACCTTGCGGACGTTGGTCACTCCCTGGGAGTACACCTCGACGAAGCGTTCGCGTGCCATGGAGCTTCCTTTCCCTGAGACGGTTGCGGTCCTATCGTTCAAACATGTTTGACTGATGTACGTGCCGGCCTGCCGGCGCTCCCGTCCGCGTCCCCGTATGCGGTCCGCGGGGCGGTTCGCGCCGCTATCCGAACAGCCGGGAGATGATGCTCGCGGCACCCCAGCCGCAGCAGAGGCCGAGGATGATGAAGAGCACGGTCTGCGCGACCCGCCGCGCGACCCAGTGCTCGCGTGCCCGCTGGTTGTAGCGGTTGCTCACATCGGGGTCCTCGCCGGCGAGGAACGCCAGGACCGATTGGTAGGCGAACAGCTGGTTGTCGTGGCGCATCTTGTCGACGAGGAAGGCCGCGCACATGGCGGGAGCGAACAGCGCGGCGGCGGGGACCGCGATGAGCGCCGTGTCCCAATCCAGCGCGATCCCGACGACCACCCATGCCGCGCAGGCGAGGCCGAACGCCGCCATGACGGCGCCGAGTCGGTTCATCTTCCTGGACCCCGCGGCGAGCGCCTCTCTCATCTCCTGCGAGTCGTCCTTGAGCAGCGAGTCGACGCTGACGCCGAACAGGCCGCTCATGAGCAGCAGGCTCTGCGCGTCGGGGTAGGTGCGGCTCGTCTCCCAGTTGGAGATCGTCTGCCTCGTCACGAACAGCGCCCTGGCCAGATCCGCCTGGGACATCCCGAGGCGGGCACGATGCTCCTTGATGCGCCTTGCGAGCTCCACGCGAATCCTTCCGGGTCAGGGGGTCGGTCAACGGCAACTGTAGCATCCGGCCGCGCGCACGGGCGCCGAATCGGCCGAATCGGCCCTGCAAAAAGTCTTTGACAGCCCTCTGAGCAGGCACGCCGTCCCATCTTCCGGATATGCGGACCGTCCCGCCGAGCGGCGCGCCGGGACCGTGCGGCCGCGGGGGAGCGTGCGCGGTGCCGCCGCCGCGCGCGACATCGCGGCCGCCGGCCGGGCGCTCCCTTGAGATCCGTTCGCCCGCCTAAAGCTTTCCTCAACCTTCGCCGCCTATGATGTGCCCCAAGGGCGGCCGACCCGGACGGTTCATGCGATCGAGGAGGCAGACGATGGATATAAGAACGGACATCCCGGGACGCGCGCTCGCGGTATGCGGCCATGCTGCGCCGTCGCCGTATCGGCCGCGGTGCTGGGGGCGCCGCGGCCGGCGCAGGCCGATCCGGCGTGCGGGGGCGCGATTATCTCGCTGGGAGAAGAAGTGGACAGGGGGAACGGGATGGTCGCCTACGCCGTCTCCTCCTACGAGGTCCTCGGCGCGGAGTCGGATGGGTCCGGCGATGCGGCGGTCGACCTGTCGGCGTACGTGCCCGAGGCGCTTGCGGACGAGGGCGGCGCGCGGTAGGCGACCGCCCCGCCCCGAGGGGCCACCCCGCAGGTGCGGGGCGGCCCGGTTAGGAGTTTGCCCATGAGGATCTTGCTGGTGGAGGATGCGCGCCTGGTCGCCGAGCCCCTGGCGCATGCGCTCGCGCGCGCGGGCTACGCGGTCGATACGGCGCGCGACGGCGTCCGCGGCCTCGAGCTCGCGGGCTCGGGCGCCTACGATGCGGTCATCCTCGACATCATGCTGCCGGGGCTCGACGGCCTGTCGGTCCTCGCCAGGATGCGCCGTGCGGGCTCGGATGCCCCGGTCATCCTGCTCACGGCGCGCGGGGATGTGCGCGACCGCGTGCGCGGGCTCGATGCGGGCGCCGACGACTACCTGGCGAAGCCCTTCCATGTGGAGGAGCTGCTCGCCCGCGTCCGCGCCGTGCTGCGCCGCCGCGGCGCGCCCGACCCGGCGGACCGTCTGGAGGCGCTCGGCGTCTCGTACATCCCCGCGTCGCGCGAGCTCTCGTGCGGGGCGGAGACGGTCGAGCTGACGCCCAAGGAGGGTCTGGTCCTGGAGGCGCTGCTGCGCCGCGCCGGTCGGACGGTCCCCCGCGGGGCCGTGGCCCGCGCGGCATGGGGGCCCGGCGAGGATGCGTCGGACACCCGTCTGGAGGTGCAGGTGTCGCTTCTGCGCGGGAAGCTGCGCGCCGTGGGCGCGCCCGCGCGCGTCCGGGCGGTGCGGGGGATCGGGTACCTGATCGAGGGAACGGGGGACGAGGATGGAAAGCGCTGAGCTCAAGAGGTTCCGCCTGCGCATCGTGTGCATCGCATGCGCGGCGCTCGCCGTCTGCGTTGCCGCGTGCATGACGGCGCTGGGGTACGTGGCGATCGAGGTCAACATGGACGGGTACCGCACCCGGCTCGAGAGCGCCTCGAACGCGCCGTTCGAGGGCGTCTCGGTCGATGCGCTCGACGCCGGCGAGACGGACGGCCCCGCATACGCCACCTACCCGTCGCAGACCGTGTGGCGCGTCTCGGCGGACGCCGAGGGGCGCGCCCTCGAGGCGGTCCCCCCGCAGGTCGGCGACCAGTCGACATGGACGCTCGAGGGGGACGGGTTCACCTCCGAGGACCTGGAGGCGCTCGCGGCCCTGCGCGACGAGCGCGGCGAGGCCCCCTTCGAGTACGGCGGCTGCACCTGGCTGGGCATGTGGCAGCCGGCGGACGGCTCCTCCGGGGGCGTGGTGGTGTCGGCGGACGGGACGGTGAGGGACGCCGGGGGCGGGGCGCGGTCCGACGCCGAGCGCGTCTACACGTTCATCGACATGTCCTATCACGCCGACTACGCGCGCCGCATCGCGACCCGCGGGGTCGCGGCCACCGTGCTGCTGTCGGCGCTCGCGGCGGCGGTGCTGTGGGTCGCCGCGGGCAGGCTGCTGCGCCCCGTGTCCGAGGCCGCCGAGCGGGAGCGGGCCTTCGTCCTCGCAGCGTCGCACGAGCTCAAGACGCCGCTCATGGCCCTGATGGCCAACTGCGACGTGCTCGATGCGGAGGCGGGCGCCGACGGGCGGCTCGCCCCGTGGATCGCCAACATCCGCGCCGCGGCGGATGAGATGGCGTCGAAGGTCGCCGGCCTGCTCGGCGCCGTGCGCGAGGGGGCTCCCCGCGACGGCGCGTGACCGGGGGAGGGCCGTGCGGCCCCGGGGCGTGCGGGCGCAGAGGGGCCGGCTCCGCGCCCGCCCCCGTCGCCCCGCGTCTCTGGTTTTCCCGCGCACGCCGAATGCCGCCGGTATACTGGGTTGCTGGAAACCACGACGTCGCGCCGCAGGGCGGCGCGCGGGAACGGACGGCTCATGGACCAGAAGCTCTTCACCTACGACATCGTCGCCGAGGACCCCGGCACCCATGCCCGCGCGGGCGTGCTGCACACCCCTCACGGCGACATCGAGACGCCCATCTTCATGCCGGTGGGCACGCGCGCCACGGTGAAGGGCGTCCCCTGGGAGACGGTCGCCGACCTGGGCGCGCAGATCGTGCTGTCCAACACCTACCACCTGGCCATGCGCCCCGGTGCGGACCTCATCGCCGAGCTGGGCGGCCTGCACGACTTCATGAACTGGCACGGCCCCATCCTCACCGACTCCGGCGGCTTCCAGGTCTTCTCCCACAACGACGCCGTGAAGCTCACCGACGAGGGCGTCCGCTTCATCGCCACCGACTACGACGGCAGCCATGTGTTCTGGACGCCCGAGGACAACATGGCCATCGCGCAGAAGCTGGGCTCCGATATCTGCATGCAGCTCGACCAGTGCATCGGCTATCCCGCGGAGCGCCGGGACGTGCAGCGCGCCATGGACCTCTCCAGCCGCTGGGCCGAGCGCTGCTATGCGGCGCATACCCGCCCCGATCAGGCGCTGTTCGGCATCGTGCAGGGCGGTATGCACCTCGACCTGCGCATCCGCTCGCTGCAGCGCCTGGAGGACATGGGCGAGTTCCCGGGGTACGGCATCGGCGGGTACTCGGTGGGCGAGGACCACGAGACCATGTTCGAGAGCCTGGCGCCGCTGGCATCCGAGTACATGCCGCGCGCCAAGCCCCGCTACCTCATGGGCGTGGGCAACCCCACGACGCTCGTGCGCGGCGTCGGCGTGGGCATCGACATGTTCGACTGCGTGCTGCCCACCCGTACCGGCCGCATGGGCACCGCGTTTTCCAGCCAGGGCCGCCTGAACTTCCGCAACGCCCGGTTCGCGCGCGACACCGGCCCCATCGACCCCGCCTGCACCTGCCCGGTGTGCACGGGCGGCTACACGCGGGCGCATATCCGGCACATGGTCACCACCAAGGAGATGCTCGGCGGCATCCTGCTGTCGATGCACAACATCTACTTCCTGCTCGATCTCATGCGCCGCGCGCGCCGGGCCATCATCGAGGGGCGCTACGCCGCGTTCGTGAGCGATTGGATGGACAGCCCCGCTGCGGCGGACTACTGATATCCGGAGGCGCGCGGGAGCCGGCGGGCGAGCGGCGCACCTGCCGGCCCGAAGCCCGGCCGGGTTCCGCGCGGGCTTCGGGCGGGGCCGGGGCGCGCGGGTGGGGCCGCCCCCGGACGCCGCGTGGCCCCCGACGCCGCGTCTCCCTTCCGCATCGTCGCCCCCATCGGCTCCCGCCTGCACTTTTCTTGCGCGGACGGGACTTCCCCGCACGCCGGCTATACTGGTACGGACCGCTTGCGGGCCGCCGCGCCCGCTTTGGACGAAATGGAGACGACGCATGGGTCGCTTGGGCTATATCTTCCGCTGCATCGCGCATATGGATTACGGCGCGCTGTTCGACACCGTCGGCCGCGTGCACGACAAGAGCGGCAAGAACCGCATCTGGCTGTTCTTCGACGTGGTCAAGTGCGGCTTCAAGTTCGGGGCCGGGTACAAGGACTACGACCTGCTCGAGTTCTACAACATGGATGACGCGCACCGCGCCACCTTTGTCACGCGCGGGGTCAACAACACGATCGTCCGCATGCTGAACGATCCCGCCTACTACCATATCGTCGACAACAAGAACGAGTTCTACGAGCAGTTCGACGAGTACCTCCACCGCGGGTGGCTGCATTTCTCCAACAGCTCGAAGGAGGACTTCGCGGCCTTCATGGAGGGTCGCGACGAGATCATCGCCAAGCCGAGCGACGCCTCCTGCGGCCAGGGTGTGGAGAAGCTCGCCCGCGCGGACTTCGATTCGCTCGACGCCCTGTACGACCACCTGGTCTCGAGCGGCGCCGACCTCATCGAGGACGTCGTCGTCCAGCATCCCGACATGGCGCGGCTGAACCCGGGCTCGGTCAACACCATCCGCGTGTACACGGTGCGCGTCGACGGCGTGCCGCATGTGATCTACGCCTGCGTGCGCATGGGCAACTCCGACCGTCCCGTCGACAACATCAACGCCGGCGGCATGTACTCCGCCATCGACCTCGAGACCGGCAAGATCTCCGGCCCCGCCTGCGACAAGAGCTACCACGTCTTCGAGCGCCACCCCCGCACCGGCACGCTGCTTCCGGGCTTCCAGATCCCGCTGTGGGACGAGGTCATGGGCCTGTGCCTGGAGGCCGCGGCCAAGATGCCCGGGATGGGGTACGTGGGCTGGGACGTCGCGGTGACGCAGGACGGCCCGCTGTTCATCGAGGCCAACAACCTGCCCGGGCACGACGCCTTCCCGCAGATGCCCTCGCAGGCCCCCGACCACATCGGCTTCAAGCCCGCGTTCCAGAAGTACCTCAAGAACCTCTAGGGCCGCACCGCCCCCGTCTGAGACGACGGCCCCCTCGGGGTCGCCGGCACGCCCCGCCCTGCGCCGCGCCCCCGTCCCGTCCGGCGGGGTCGATGCTCCGGCGCCCTTCTCCCGCCGTTCGCGGTCCGGTCGCATGAAACGATAATCGGTACTGATAAGATGGCTCTCGAGGAGGCCTCCCTGCGCGCATGCGCGGAGGTCCGGAAGCGATCGACCTCTGATGAGGGAGGAACCATGGCCAAGTACCGGTGCCCCATGTGCGGTTGGGTCTACGACGAGGAGGCGGAGGGGGCTCCGTTCGCCGAGTTCGGCGCATGCCCCCTGTGCGGCACGCCCGCGTCCGAGTTCTACCCGGTGGCCGACGACGGGGTGACGCCGATCGATACGGGGTCCGCCGGGTCGGGGGGCGGTGGCGAGGGGGATGCGCCGCACGACGCCCCGCCGGCGCCGTCCGATGCCGACGACGGGGCGTCGGGCCTCTCGGTGCCCGCGTCGCTGCGCCGGGCGGACCCCTCCATCCGCCACATGGACACCATCCACCGCCTGGCGGAGCGCGGGCGCGTCCCCGACGGCGCCATGGCGACCGACCTGCCGCTGCCGAGCTGGGACGACGTCCTCGTGCTCGGCGCCCAGCTCGACCCGATGCCGCTCGCCGAGGACGCCGAGGTTGACATCTCGTGCACCATCGGCCCCGGCGCCGCGCGGCCGCTCGTGCTCGAGGGCCCCGCGTTCGTGTCCCATATGTCGTTCGGCGCCCTGTCGCGCGAGGCCAAGGTCGCGCTCGCCCGCGGCGCCGCGGCGGCGGGCACCGCGACCTGCTCGGGCGAAGGGGGCATCCTCCCCGAGGAGCTCGCCGCCGCGGGCCCGCGCTACATCTTCGAGTTCGCCCCGCTGCGCTACTCGGTGACCGACGCCAACCTCCGCGCCGCGGGCGCGGTCGAGATCAAGATCGGCCAGGGCACCAAGCCCGGGATGGGCGGCCATCTGCCCGGGAGCAAGGTCACGCCCGAGATCGCCCGCATACGAGGCCGCGAGCCGGGAGAGGATATCGTCTCCCCGTCGACCATCCCCGGCGTGGAGGGCGTCTCCGACCTCGCCGCCCTCGTCGACGAGCTGCGCGAGCGCAGCGAGGGCGCCCCGATCGGCATCAAGCTCGCCGCCGGGCACATCGAGCGCGACATCCGCGCTGCGACGGAGGCCGGGGTCGACTTCGTCACCCTGGACGGGAGGGGAGGGGCGACAGGCGCCTCCCCGGTCATGCTCCGCGACGCGGCGTCGGTCCCCACGCTCTACGCGCTCGCGCGTGCGCGCCGCTGCCTGGACGGGCTCGGCTCCCCGGCGAGCCTGGTCGTGACGGGAGGGCTGCGCGTCGCCTCCGACATCGTGAAGGCGCTCGCCCTGGGCGCCGACGCCGTGGCGCTCGCGACCGCCTCGCTCATGGCGCTCGGCTGCCAGCAGTACCGCATCTGCGGGACGGGGCTGTGCCCCATGGGGATCGCGACGCAGGACCCCGAGCTGCGCGCCCGGCTCGATGTGGACGCGGGCGCGGCCCGTGTCGCCAACTTCTACCGTGCGACCTTCGACGACCTGCGGATGTTCTGCCGGGTGATGGGGCACGGGAGCATCGGCGAGCTGGGCCCGGAGGACCTTGTCACCACCGATCCGGCCATCGCGGAGCGCTGCGGGATCGCGCGGGCGTAGGCGCCGCGCGGCGCCAGGTAATCCGGCGGCGCACGGGGGAATACTGGATTGGAGAGCGCGGACGCGGGGGAGCCCGGCGTCCGCGGGAACCGAGCGAAAGGACCTCCCGATGTCCCGTCGACCCAGCCTTGACGACCCCGAGCGCCCCGGGGACGCGTCGTGCCCCCTAGATAGTCACTGTTCGGACAACGATCGGGATGCCGGTGCCGCGCGCCCCGCCGGTCCCGATCGTCGCCGGGCGGATGAGGAGCCGCCCGACGGGGTGTACCACCGCGGACCGGTCATCCTGCGCGGCTCCATGATCCCGCGCGAGACCACGACCGAGCGCCTTCTCTCGGCCGAGGACGCGACCGACTGGCTCCACATGGACCCGTGGCGCGTCATGCGCATCCAAGCCGAGTTCGTCGACGGGTTCGGCGCCCTCGCGGAGCTGGGGCCGGCGGTCTCCGTCTTCGGGTCCGCCCGCACCGAGCGCACGGACCCGATGTACGAGGCGGCGCGGAATGCGGGCAGGCTGCTCGCCGAGCACGACGTCGCCGTCATCACGGGAGGAGGCCCCGGCATCATGGAAGCCGCCAACCGCGGTGCGGCGGTGGCTGGCGGCCGCTCGGTGGGGCTCGGCATCGAGCTCCCCCATGAGCAGGGGATCAACCCGTGGGTCAACCTCGGCATGACCTTCCGGTACTTCTTCGTGCGCAAGACCATGTTCGTCAAGTACTCGTCCGCGGCCATCGTGTTCCCCGGCGGCTTCGGTACCTTGGACGAGCTGTTCGAGCTGCTCACGCTCGTGCAGACCCATAAGGTGAAGCGCATGCCGACGGCGCTCGTGGGCACGTCCTACTGGCGCGGGCTGTTCGACTGGATCTCGGGCACGGTGCTCGAGTCCGGCAACATCTCCCGCCTCGACCCCGCGCTCGTCCAGATCACCGATGACGTGGAGGAGGCCGTGGCCGTCGCCCTCTCCGGCGTCGAGGGGAGGAGGGGCTGAGGCCGCGACCGTTCCCGTCGCGCTCGGGGAGTTCGCCTTCGTCACCTCCCGCGCTGCGCCGGCGAAGGCGCTCCCGCGCTTCGCCAGGCTCCGCGCCCTGCGGGTTCGATTCCCCGGAGGGCTCTACGAAAAAGAGCACCTACCTGCGTAGATGCTCTTTCGAAGTCATTGGTGGAGACGAAGGGAAGTCCCCGCCGCCTCCGGCGCCGGGGCCGCTTCGGGGCCCTGCGGGCCCCTCGCGCGCTGCGCCGGCGAAGGCGCTCCCGCGCTTCGCCAGGCTCCGCGCCCTGCGGGTTCGATTCCCCGGAGGGCTCTACGAAAAAGAGCACCTACCTGCGTAGATGCTCTTTCGAAGTCATTGGTGGAGACGAAGGGAAGTCCCCGCCGCCTCCGGCGCCGGGGCCGCTTCGGGGCCCTGCGGGCCCCTCGCGCGCTGCGCCGGCGAAGGCGCTCCCGCGCTTCGCCAGGCTCCGCGCCCTGCGGGTTCGATTCCCCGGAGGGCTCTACGAAAAAGAGCACCTACCTGCGTAGATGCTCTTTCGAAGTCATTGGTGGAGACGAAGGGAATCGAACCCTCGGCCTCTGCCATGCGACGGCAGCGCTCTCCCAGCTGAGCTACGTCCCCAAGACGAGTGACTATGATAGCAGGCTCGCGCCCGGTGTCAACGGAAAAGTTGACGGAAAAAAGCCCGCCCCACACTTCACGATAATGAACCCACCTCTACAAGGTGGGTGCCCTCATCGCTCCCTCCAGCGTCCTTAACAGCGAAGGATACCTGTACTAGAAACGACTGTGTGGGCTCCCTAGAAAAATTCGACGGTTCACCCAGTTGCTCCGCGTGGGGCGGAACATCTTCATCATAGAGCACGCCGTCCGCAATACCAGTCTTGACTTATGCGGGCGGGTGATGGAAGATGAAGGCGCACACCTGTATTTTCTCAAATCAAGCGCTTAACCAGCGCTTTTTTCATGCGGAAGGAGGGCATGCGCATGCACGCCACCCGCATCGCGAACCCGTCCGACCCCGCCGCCCCCGGCAGCCCGGGAGCCCCCGCCGACCCCGCGGGAGGCCCCTCGCTCCTCGACCCCGCCGGGCTCGCGTCCTGTTCGCTGTGCCCGCGCCGATGCGGTGCGGACCGTGCGGCGGGGGAGCGGGGCGCCTGCGGGGCGGACGGCGCGCTCAAGATCGCCCGCGCGGCGCTCCACCTCTGGGAGGAGCCGCCCATCTCGGGCGAGACGGGATCGGGCACCGTCTTCTTCTCGGGCTGCCCGCTCAAGTGCGTCTACTGCCAGAACCACGAGATATCGACGGGCGGTTTCGGCATCGAGGTCCCGCCCGGGCGCCTCGTGGAGATCATGCTCGAGCTCGAGGCCCAGGGCGCGGCCAACATCAACCTCGTCACCGCGACCCATTTCGCGCACCTGCTCCCGGCTGCCGTCGCGGATGCCCGGCGCCGCGGGCTGACCGTCCCCATCGTCTACAACACGAGCGGCTACGAGCGCGTCGCCGCCGTCCGGGAGCTGGGCGATATCGTCGATGTCTGGCTCACCGATTTCAAGTACGCCGACGCCGCCCTCGGACGCCGCCTCTCGAACGTGCCCGACTACCCCTCCCGCGCGCGCCGCGCGCTCGCGCAGATGGCCGCTGAGGTCGACCGCCGCGGCGGGGTCGCCTTCGACGACGACGGCATGATGCGGCGCGGGATCATCGTGCGCCACCTCGTGCTGCCCGGGCACGCCGACGACTCGTGCCGCGTGCTCGACGTCATCTGGGAGACGGCGGGGGACGTGCCCGTCTCGGTGATGAACCAGTACACCCCCAACGCGGCGGTCCGCGCCGCAGGCGGCGACCTGGCGCGCGCCGTGTCCGACGAGGAGTACGAGCGCGTGCTCGACCATGCGGATGCGCTCGGCTTCACCACGATGTACTGGCAGGAGGGCGGGGCGGTCGACGAGAGCTTCACGCCGGCCTTCGACACGGCCGGGGTGCTCTCCCCGGCTTCGGGCCCCATCGAGCGCCGCGGATAGGGACCGCAGGCGACCGGCGTGCCGAGGAGGCGGGGGCGGTCCCTCGCCCGTGGCGCACGGGGGAGGACGGCTCGCGGGCGGAGGCGGCAGGGGGTTGCCGCTCGCGACGCCCCGGCCGCGGCAAACGGGGTATACTGCAACCCAACGAATCGACGGGCCGCGCGAGGGCGGCCCATGTCAGATCGGAGGCCCGACCCATGGCCGATAACGACACCGCGCCGCTGAGCGACGAGGAGCGCGCCGAGCTGGAGGCGCTGCGCGCCGAGAAGGCCGCCCGCGAGCAGGCCGAGCGCGCCCGCCGCGAGCGCGCCGAGCTGGAGGCCCTGCGCGCCGAGCGCGCGGCGTCCGAGGAGGGCGCCGCCGAGCCCGCGCCCGCCCGCGCCGCCGAACCCTCCCGCGCCGCCGCCGAGCGCCCCGTCGTCGACCCGGACAACCCCACCTTCGGCCAGCGCATGGTCATGACGCCGGAGGGCACGGACGAGGACGGCATCCCCGGGATGCCCCCCGCGCAGAAGCTCGTCATCGGGCTGTGCCTGCTGCTCGCCGTGGGCGGCGGCATCTGGGTCGTCCTGTCCAACGCGGGCGTCGTCTAGGCCCCGCCCGCCCATCCCCCTCCGCGCGCCGGTATGCGCCCCGGCGCCGGCACCCCGGGCCCCTCCGCGGCCCGCGCTTCCTTGAACGAGAAGGAGCACACCATGGCATTGACCGACATCAGCAAACCGACCGACATCGCGATGCTCACCGACCTCTACGAGCTCACGATGGCGCAGGGCCTCTGGGAGCAGGGCAAGCAGGACGAGCAGGGCTGCTTCACCGCCTTCTACCGCGACCACCCCTTCGGCAGCGCCTACGCCGTCATGTGCGGCAGCGCGGAGCTCGCCGACCTCGTGGAGAACATGCGCTTCACCGACGAGGACATCGCCTACCTCGCCGGGCTCACGGCCCCTGCGGGCGGCAGCATGTTCTCCCCGGCGTTCCTCGAGTACCTGCGCGGCTTCACGCCCCATGTGGACATCGACGCCGTCCCCGAGGGAGAGCTCGTGTTCCCGCGCGAGCCGCTCGTGCGCGTGACGGGTTCGACCCTCGAGTGCCAGCTGCTCGAGACCGCCCTGCTGAACGCGATCGGCTTCCAGACGCTCGTCGCCACCAAGACGGCGCGCGTGGTCGCGGCGGCGAAGGGGCGCCCGGTGGCGGAGTTCGGCCTGCGCCGCGCCCAGGGGCCCGACGGCGGCATGGCGGTCGCGCGCGCGAGCTACGTGGCGGGGTGCGCGTCGACCTCGAACGTGCTCGCGGGCCGCAAGTACGGCATCCCCGTGTCGGGCACGCACGCCCACAGCTGGGTGATGTCCTTCGATTCCGAGCTCGAGGCGTTCCGCGCCTTCGCCGCCAGCAGCCCCAACAACTGCACGCTCCTGATCGACACCTACGACGTGCGCGAGGGCGTCGAGAACGCCATCACGGTCGCGCGCGAGATGGAGGCGCGCGGCGAGCGCCTCGCGGGCATCCGCATCGACTCGGGCGACCTGGCGAAGCTGTCCGCCTACGTGCGCGACCGCTTCGACGCCGAGGGTCTTCCCTATGTGAAGATCGTCGTCTCCAACGACCTCGACGAGTACACCATCCAGTCCCTGCTGAACCAGGGCGCGCCGGTCGACAGCTTCGGCGTGGGGACCAAGCTCGCCACCTGCTACGACCAGCCGGCGCTCGGCTGCGTCTACAAGCTGTCCGCCCACCGCGCGGGGTCGGACGCCCCCTGGACCCCCGTCGTCAAGCTCTCCGAGCAGCCCTATAAGCGCACCATCCCCGGCGTGCAGCGCGTGCGCCGCTACATGGACGCCGACGGCAGCCCGGTGTGCGACATGATCTACGACGAGGCCTACCTGGCGGGGGAGGGCGCCGCACGCGGCACCGAGCTCGTCGCCGTCGACGACCCGGCCCTCGTGACCGAGGTGAGCGGGCTGGCCTACCGCGAGCTGCTCCAGCCCGTGGTGCGCGACGGCGCCGCCGTCGCCCCGCGCGAGCCGCTCGGGGAGGCCCGCGCCCGGTGCGCCGCGGCGCTCGGCTCGCTCGACCCCGTGTACAAGCGCTTCCTGTACCCGCAGTCCTATATGGTCGGCATGGAGCTCGGTCTGTCGCGCGTCCGCGACGAGCTCGTGCGCGAGCGCATGGCCGCCAGCAGCTCCGCCATCCCCTGGAAGCGCATCTAGCAGACGGACAGTCCCGGCAGGGGGCGGGTCCGGGCCGGGGTGCCGCGCGCGCCCGGCCCGGGCCCGCCCTTTGCGGGCGCATCGACCCGAAAGGCTTGCCATGGCCGCATCAGCATCCTCACCGGCGAAGACGATGGTCGTGAAGATCGGCTCCTCCACGCTCGTGGGGCCCGACCGCGCGCTGCGCCGCGACTTCATCGCCGATCTCGCCGCCCAGGCCGACGAGCTCGCCGGGCTCGGCTGGCGCCTCGTGGTGGTGAGCTCCGGGGCCATCGCGTGCGGGGCCCCCGTCCTCGGCTTCGGATCGCGCCCCGCGGACATGCCGAGCCTGCAGGCGTGCGCCTCGGTCGGGCAGTGCGTGCTGTCGGCCGCCTACGACGAGGAGTTCCGCGCCCGCGGCCTGCTCACCTCGCTCGTGCTGCTGACGCGCCAGGATACCGCCCGGCGCACCTCCTACCTGCATGCGCGCGACGCGCTCGGCAGGCTGGTCGAGCTCGGCGTGGTGCCCGTGGTCAACGAGAACGACACCGTCACCGTGGACGAGATCCGCTTCGGCGACAACGACACGCTCGCGGCGCTCGTCTCCTGCCTGGTCTCGGCGGACCTGTGCGTCACGCTCTCCGATATCGACGGGCTGTACACGGCCAACCCCGCGCTCGACCCCGACGCCCGCTTCATCCCGCGGGTGGACCGCATCGACGCGGGGATCATCGCGTCGGCGGGGGACTCGACGACCTCGGTGGGCACCGGCGGCATGATCACCAAGATCCGCGCGAGCCGCATCCTCATGACCGCCGGCATCGCGAGCGTGATCTGCAGCGGGGCCGAGCCCCGGGCGCTCGTGCGCCTGGCGCGCGGCGAGTCGGTGGGGACGCTGTTCGCCCCGCCCGCCGGCAGGCTCGACATCGCCCCGCGCAAGCTGTGGATCGCGCTGGGCGATTCGGCCCACGGCGCGGTGACGGTCGACGCCGGCGCCGTCCGCGCCATCGTCGAGGGCGGGTCCTCGCTGCTGCCGGTGGGCATCACCGCGGTCGAGGGCGATTTCGACGCCGGCGCGACCCTCGACGTGCGCGACCCGGACGGCTTCACCGTGGCCCGCGGGCTTGCGCAGGCGGGGTCCGACGAGCTCAGGCTCGCCGCCGGCCGCCATCAGGACGAGATCGCCTCGAACCGCCTGCTCGCCGCGCTGGCGGGAAGGCCCGCCATCCACCGCGACGAGCTCATCGTCTTCGCGTGAGGGCCCTCGCCGCGCCCGCGTTCCGCGCGGTCGCCCCGGCGCGGCCGCACCGGGCCTAGCGCAGGGGCAGGCGGCCGAGCGAGCCCGCCTCCTCGAGCAGGTGCGCGAGGACCCGCGGGCCCGCGCGCAGGCCGTCGTGCTCGAACTCGTTGGTGACCCATGCCCGCGCGGAGCCCACGCGGGAGAGGGTGTCGAGCTGCAGGCCGGAGTCGACGTACATGTCGTCGAAGTAGACCGCCGCGGTGAGCGGGACCTCGTTGGCGGCCAGGCGGACCGGGTCGTAGACGCGGTCGAACCGCGTGTCCTCCATGAGCAGGTCCATGGCGCGGGCGAAGGGGGCGAGCTCCGGGCACTGTTCGAACATCCACGGGAAGCAGGCCTCGCCGGTGAACAGCAGCGGGCGCGCCGAGGCGTCGAACTCGGGCATGCGCGCCTTCTGCGAGGCTGCCGCCCAGCGGATGGGCGCGCAGTCCCCGTCCGCGTAGATGAGCTCCTGCAGCGTCCAGTAGAGCGGGTTGGCGCGCGTCGTGGTCCGCGCGAGCACGTCCATGAGGAAGCCCTCGGACAGCGCGGGCGCGTGCCCGCCCGACCGTGCGCCGAGGCCCCCGTCGAGCGCCTCGAAGGCGTGGTCCATGAGCCAGTGCATCCGCTCGAAGCTCGGCTTCATGCCGAAGTCGCTGCCGAGCAGCTGAAGGCGCTCGACGGTGAGCGGGCTGCCGTCCGGCAGCAGCACCGGCCGCTCCCCGAGCAGGTCGGCGAGGGCCGCCACGCGCTCGACGTCCTGCGGGTAGCGCTCGTAGTAGCGGCGCGTCTTGTCCGCCATGCGCGGGAAGGTGCGCGCGTAGACCTCCGCCGCGTCGCCCGGCACATGGGGGATTCCCCCGCACACGAGGCTCGCGCAGACGCCCTCGGGGAACAGGGAGAGGTAGGCGAGGGTGAGGAAGCCGCCGTAGCTCTGGCCGAGGGTGGTCCACCTGCGCCCCTCGAACCGCGTCAGGCGCAGGTACTCGAGGTCGCGCACGATCGAGGGGGCGAGCAGCCGCTTCAGCAGGTCGGCCTGGGCGCGCGCGGGGTCGGCCCCCGCCGCCTCGGCGCGCTCCCCGAGCGCGGCCGTGCCCCTGCCGCTCACCCTGCTGCTGCGCCCGCACCCGCGCTGGTCGGGGAGGATGACGCGGTAGCGCTTGACGGCCTCCGAGAGCCAGGCGGGGTCGTCGGCCGAGCACGGGCGCGGGGACTCGCCGCCCGGCCCGCCCTGGAGGAAGACCATGAGCGGCAGGTCCTCGTCGGCGCGCGCGGGGTCGCAGACCACGCGGTAGAACAGCTTGATGCTCTCGGGCGCCCCGGGGATCGGCGCGGGGGCGGCGCCGCGCCGCATGGTGCTGCCCAGGGCGAGCAGGGCGGGCTCGAGCCCGCGCCAGTCGAGGGGGACGTCGATGGAGTGGTCCTCGACGAGCAGGCCGGGGACGAGGTAGCGGGCGAGTGCGGTCATGGGGCATCCTTTCGTCGGTCCGCCCGGCGCGCGGGCCGGGCCCTCCCATTGTCGCACGGGCGGCGCGCCCGCGCGCCGGCGCCGGATGGGCCCCGGGCATTTCGGGTACCATGGGTGGGACGCCTCAGGAAAGGAAGACCCATGTCCCAGGAAATCAACGCGTACGTCGAGCGGCTCGCCCGGGATGCCAAGGCGGCATCGCGCCCCCTCGCCGCGGCGTGCGACGCCCAGCGCAGCGCGACGGTCCGCGCGATGGCGATCGCCCTGCGCGACCGCGCCGACCTGATCCTCGCCGCCAACGCCGAGGACATGGCGGACGCCCGCGCGGCGGGGACCGCCGACGGCCTGCTCGACCGCCTGCTGCTCACGCCCGAGCGCATCGAGGGGATGGCGGTCGGGCTGGAGCGCCTCGCATGCCTGCCCGACCCGGTGGGCCGCGTGCTCGAGCACCGCACCATCGACTGCGGGCTCGACCTCACCCGCGTGAGCGTGCCGCTCGGTCTCGTGGCCATGGTCTACGAGGCGCGCCCCAACGTGACCGCCGACGCCGCGGCCATCTGCATCCGCACCGGCAACGCCTGCATCCTGCGCGGCGGCTCGCTCGCCCAGCGCTCATGCGTCGCCATCGCCCGCGCCTTGGGCGACGCCGTGGAGGTCTGCGGGCTCCCCCGCGCGGCGGTGAGCATCATCGAGACGACCGACCGCGCCGCCACGGGCGCCCTCATGGGGTTGCGCGGCATCGTCGACGTCCTCATCCCGCGCGGCGGGGCGGGGCTCATCCAGCGCTGCGTGCGCGAGTCGCTCGTCCCGGTGATCGAGACGGGGACGGGCAACTGCCATGTGTACGTGCACGAGAGCGCCGACCTCGAGCGCGCCGAGGCCATCGTGGTGAATGCCAAGACGCAGCGCGTGGGCGTGTGCAACGCCTGCGAGTCGCTGCTCGTGGACGAGCGCGTCGCCGGGCCCTTCCTCGCGCGCATGCTCCCGGTGCTGGCGGAGCACGGCGTGCTCGTGCACGGCGACCCCGCGACCTGCGAGGCCGCCCGCGCCGCGGGGCTCGGGGAGGGGACCGCGTTCGTCCCCGCCACCGAGGAGGACTGGGGCCGCGAGTACCTCGCGCTCGAGATCTCGGTCAAGACCGTATCCGGCCTCCCCGAGGCCGTCGAGCACATCAACCGCTACGGCACCATGCACTCCGAGGCGATCGTCGCCCAGGACGAGGAGGCCTGCGAGCGCTTCCTCGCCGAGGTCGATGCGAGCTGCGTCTACGCCAACGCCTCGACGCGCTTCACCGACGGCGGCGAGTTCGGGCTCGGCGCCGAGATCGGCATCTCCACGCAGAAGCTGCATGCGCGCGGCCCCTTCGCCGCCGAGGCCCTCACCACCTACAAGTACGAGATCCGCGGGACCGGGCAGGTGCGCCCCTAGCACGTCGGTCGGGACGGGACGCATCGGCGCATATCGCCGGCGCCGCCCCGCGGCTATCATAGGGGTGTCGGCGACGCACGAGACACGGGAGGCTGCATCATGTTCGACGTGACGACCCTGGGAGAGGTGCTGATCGACTTCACCGAGGCGGGGACCTCGGACGGCGGGATGTCGCTGTTCGAGCGCAACGCGGGCGGCGCCCCGGCGAACGTGCTCGTCGCGCTCCAGCGCCTCGGGCACCCCACCGCCTTCATCGGCAAGGTCGGGGCCGACATGCACGGCGAGTTCCTGCGCCGGACCCTCGAGGGGGAGGGCGTGGACTGCTCGGGGCTCGTCAGCGACCCCGCCTTCTTCACCACGCTCGCCTTCGTGGCGCTCGCGCCGTCCGGCGAGCGCACCTTCTCGTTCGCGCGCAAGCCCGGCGCCGACACGCGGATCGCGCCCGATGAGCTCCCGCGCGACGTCATCGCGTCCTCCCGCGTCTTCCATGTGGGGTCGCTGTCGCTGACCGACGAGCCGGCGCGCTCGGCGACGCGCGCCGCCATCTCCCTGGCGCGCGAGGCGGGCTGCACCCTGTCCTACGACCCCAACTACCGTGCGAACCTGTGGCCCTCGCCCGAGGCCGCGGCCGAGCAGATGCGCTCCGTGATCGCCGATACGGACCTCATGAAGATCTCGGACGAGGAGTGCGCGCTGCTCACGGGCGCCGCCGACCCCGAAGACGCCGCCCGCGCGCTGGTCGACGCGGGCGTGAAGGTCGCGGTGGTGACCCTCGGGGGGTCGGGCGCCTACGTGCGCTGCGCCGAGGGCGGCCGGACGGTGCCCGGTTTCCCCGCCGAGGTCGTGGACACCACGGGCGCGGGCGACTCGTTCTGGGGCGGCTTCCTGGCGGCGTTCTGCGAGAGCGGCCTTCCCGCCGATGCGGTGACGCTCGATGACGCCGAGCGCTTCGCGCGCATGGGCAACGCCGTCGCGTCGCTGTGCGTGCGCGGCCGCGGGGGCATCCCGTCCATGCCCGGCCGCGCCGCCGTCGAGGCCCTGCTTCCGTAAGGGCCGTGGGGGCGGACGCCGCGCGGGGAGGATCCATGCGAAAGGGGCCGCCCGCACCGCGCGATGCGGTGCGGGCGGCCCCGAAGCGCTCTGCCGTGCGGGCGCGGTCCCTTCCCGGCGCCTGCTCGCCGCTACCGGGCGTCGGCCGCGCCGAAGGTGTCGCGGTCGGGGGCGAAGGACTGCATCGCCTCGATGGTGCGCGCGAACAGCTCGTCGAGCTCCCAGCCGAGCATCTCGGCGCCCGAGCGGATGACGTCGCGGTTCACTCCGGCCGCGAAGCGCTTGTCCTTGAACTTCTTCTTGAGGGACTTCACGTTGAAGTCCATCACGCTCTTGGACGGGCGCATCACGACGGCCGCGCCGATGAGCCCCGTGAGCTCCTCGCAGGCGAACAGGATCTTCTCCATCTGGAGCTCGGGGTGGGGCAGGTCTTGGTTGAAGTCGCTCGTGTGCGTCTGTATGGCGCGGATGAGCTCGGGGGTGCCGCCCGCCGCCTCGATGTCGGCGGCAGCGTAGACCGTGTGGTTCATCGGGTCGTCGGCGTGCTCCTCCCAGTCGAGGTCGTGAAGCAGCCCCACGATGCCCCAGAACTCCTCGTTATCCGGGTCGAATTCGCGGGCGAAGTAGCGCATGACCTGCTCGACCGTCTCGCCGTGCTCGATGTGGAACGGGTCCTTGTTGTGCTCGAGCAGAAGCGCGCGGGCCGCCTCGCGCGTCATGCCCGCAGAAAGCCTGTCAGCCACAGATCCTCCCATCCGCCGCCCCGCGGGGCGGCATCTACGAAAAAAGGCGCCCGTGACCCTGCCTTATAGCGCGTGCGCGCCGTACCTGCGGTCAGAGCCGGACACCTTGGTTCCCCCATCCGGTGAAGGGGGAGGCTTGATATGAGGTGAATGTAGCACGCGCCCCGATGCCGGTCAACGGCCCGGAGGGCGAGCGCGGGGCAGCCGCCGGGGGCCGCCCCGCGCACCCTAGTTGTCCGCGATCTCACCTGCGGCGACGGCGGCGGCGTGCAGGCGCGCGTCGGCATCCTGCTCGCTCACGCCGAGCGCGACGGCGAACTCCTCGACGGAGCGGCGGCGCGCCTCCTTGTAGACGCGCATGTAGTAGCTGCTCGGCTTGCGGGCGTGCTCCTCGGCGTCGCGGATGCGGCTGCGCATCGTCTTGGCGACGCGCAGGGTCTCGGGCGCCCCGAGCTTGAGCTGGCCTTTGAAGTAGCTCTCCTCGAGCGAGCTGTTGCGCTCGGTGAAGGGGTCGCATTCGAGGGAGGCGTAGCCGTCGATGAGCGCCTCGGCCTCCTCCCTCGAGATGCAGGCGTGCAGGCGGGCGGCCTGCGCCACGGGGTAGAGCAGGCGGGTGCGCGCGTGGCCGGATCTGGCTTCCAGGACGATCATGGGCGCGGGCCCGTCCTCGAAGTCCATGACGGTGCAGACCCCTTGCCCGGGATGGATGACGTGCTCTCCGATGCTGAACATGCTTCCTCCAACTGATGAGCTGTGACACTTGTATAAGAATACCATGTTTACGTGCGGTTTTTCTAAAAACAGCCACATAAACGGCACATTTGGCGTTCCGACCCCCTGCAAGGCGGCCAAGCCGGACGGAGCTGCCCGCATCTGCCCGGAAGGCGCAAGACGGCCAGCTCGCAGGGCGAATCGGGCGCCCATAACTTTTGCATATTGGGGGAGCGCACGGGGGCGTGCAGGCGCCCTGTGCTAGAGTAGGGGCACGTTGCAGCACAGATCCCGTCGCCGGTGCGGTGCGGCGGGCACATTCGGAGGAGGACACATGCCCGAGAAGATCGAAGAGCTGGTTCGCGCCGCGCTCGCGGCCGCCCAGGAGGCGGGCGACCTGCCCGCGTTCGAGCTGGAGGACTGCGGTGTCGAGCGTCCGGCGGACACTTCTCACGGCGAGTGGACGTCCACCATGGCGATGCGCTCGGCCAAGCTCGCCCACTGCGCGCCCCGCAAGATCGCCGACGCGCTCATCGCGCATATGCCCGCTGACCCGAGCATCGAGAAGGTCGAGGTCGCCGGCCCCGGCTTCATCAACTTCTATCTGTCTGTCGCTGCCAAGAACGCCGTGTTCGCCGAGGCGCGCGAGCAGGGGATGGACTTCGCCCGCTCCAACGTCGGCGGCGGCGTGAAGACCCAGGTCGAGTTCGTGTCCGCCAACCCCGTCGGCCCCATGCACGTGGGTCACGGCCGCTGGGCCGCGCTGGGCGACTCCATGTGCCGCGTGATGGAGCACGCCGGCTACGACATCGAGCGCGAGTTCTGGATCAACGACTACGGCAACCAGATGAACACGTTCGGCAACTCCATTTCCAAGCGCTATATGCAGCTTGCCGACATCATGGACAAGCAGGGCTGCGACATTGACGCCGCCCGCGACTTCCTCGCCAAGGATCGCGACAACTACGTTCAGGACGAGGCCGACGAGCATCCTGATAGCCATCCCTACATGGATGAGTTCACCGCCGATTTGGGCAAGGACTCCTACGGCGGCACCTACATCATCGACGAGGCCGCTGCCTTCTGGAAGAGCGACGGCGACCAGTGGGTGAACGCCGACCCGCAGGAGCGCATGCTCTCCTTCCGTGAGCGCGGCTACCAGAAGATGCTCAAGGACATGAAGGACACCTGCCACGACGTGCGCTGCGACTTCGACGTGTGGATGAGCGAGCGCACCATGTACCAGAAGGATTGGACGGGCACCTCGCCGGTCGAGCGCGCCTACGCCAAGCTGGACGAGATGGGCTACCTCTATCGCACCGATGACGGCGCGCTGTGGTTCAAGTCCACCGCCTTCGGCGACGACAAGGACCGCGTCATCCAGAAAACCAACGGCGACTACACCTACTTCTCGTCCGACATCGCCTATCACTGGAACAAGTTCCAGCGCGTCGACCTCGTTCTCGACATCTGGGGTGCCGACCACCACGGCTACATCGCCCGCGTCAAGGCTGTCTGCGACGCTCTGGGCTACCCCGGACAGTTCGAGGTGCCGCTGGGTCAGTTCGTGAACCTGCTGCGCTCCGGCAAGCCGGTCCGTATGTCCAAGCGCAAGGGCACGATGATCACGTTCCGTGAGCTCATCGACGAGGTCGGTGCCGATGCTGCCCGCTACACGCTCGTTTCCCGCTCCTCCAACCAGACCATCGACTTCGATATCGATGCCGTCAAGGAGAAGAGCCAGTCCAACCCCGTGTACTACGTGCAGTACGCGCATGCCCGCATCTGCTCCATCCTGCGCAAGGCCGCCGGCGTCACGCCCGAGCAGGCCGACCTCATGGGCATGGAGAACGTCGCCGTCAAGGCCATCTACGGCGATGTCGACTATGCGCTGCTCACCGATCCCACCGAGCTTGCGCTCGCCCGTAAGCTCTCCGAGCTGCAGGACCTCATCGCCGGCGCCGCCCGCGATCGCGCCCCGTTCCGCCTCACGCACTACGTCGAGGAGCTCGCCTCCGCGTTCCACAGCTTCTACGCTGCCTGCCAGGTGCTGCCGAGCGAGGGCCATCCGGTCGAGCCCGAGCTCGTCCGCGCGCGTCTGGCCGCGTGCGACGCCGTTCGCTCGGTGATCGCCCTGTGCCTGTCGCTGATCGGCGTGTCCGCGCCGACGCGCATGTAGCGACCTTCGCGCGGCCGTCCGGATGCGTTCCGGGCGGCCGCCTTTTTTCTTTCGCGCCGCCCGGGAGGCCCGGGCACGGCGCGGGCGCTCGCCGCGCCCCGCATCCTTCCCGCCGGCGCCGCCCCCGCGCCGAGCTGCGGCATCTCACCGCCCGGATGGGCGCGTCGGGCGAATTGTGCTATAGTTGCGTTGCTGTTTGCAGCATATCCTGTCTACAACCCCCATGCGAACCGCCGCGGCGCCTGTTCCCGGCGGCGCATCGTGCCGTTTTCCTGCGCGGGCAGTCCGCGCCATCTCATCTCCCCAAGGGTACGGGCCGCGACCGCGCGGCTGCATATAAGGAGGTACTGCCATGAAGTTCTTCATCGACACCGCCGACCTCGACGAGATCGCCGAGGCCAAGAGCTGGGGATGCCTCGCCGGCGTCACCACCAACCCCTCGCTGTACGCGCGCACCGGCGGCAAGCTCGCCGATTTCGAGCCGCATATGCTCAAGATCGCCGAGCTGTGCGAGGGCCTTCCCGTCTCCGCCGAGTCCACGGCGACCACGGCCGAGGGCATGATCGAGGAGGGCCGCCGCCTGGCCGCGCTCGCGCCGAACATCTGCGTCAAGCTCCCCGTGTGCGAGGCCGGCCTCGCCGCCTGCCGCGCCCTGGCCGACGAGGGGGTCCGCATCAACATGACCCTCGTGTTCTCCGCCCCGCAGGCGCTGCTCGCCGCGAACGCCGGCGCCCGCTACATCTCCCCGTTCGTCGGCCGTTTCGATGACATCGGCGAGGACGGCATCTCCCAGCTCGCCGACGTCGTGGCCTGCATCAAGAACTACGACTGGACGGGCAAGAACGTGGACGACACGGTCGAGATCATCACCGCCTCCGTGCGCACCCCCAACCACGTGACCCAGGCCGCGCTTCTCGGCGCCGACATCGCCACCGTGCCGTTCGGCGCGCTGAAGAAGTGCCTCAAGCACCCGCTGACCGATCAGGGCCTCGCCTCCTTCGAGGCCGACTGGAAGAAAGTAGTTGAGCAGGCATAGTGGCAGACGAACGCAACGATTCGATGAACGGCGAGCAGACCGCGGCCGCCCCGGCTCCGGCCGCCCCTGCCGAGCCCGCGGCACCCGAGGCCGCCGCCCCGCGCCGCCGTACCCGCAGGACGAAGAAGGAGGCGGACGCCGTCGAGGCGCCCGCCTCCCCGGCGGGCGGGGACGCCCTGACCGATGACGCGCCCGCGCGGTCGCGCTCGCGCAAGAAGGCCGAACCCGCCGAGGTCAGCCCCGAGGTCGCCCAGGCGCGCGCCCTCGCGCAGATCTCCCAGGCCCAGGTCGTCCGCCGCCAGCGCCGCGAGGAGCAGGCGGCCGCCGAGCTGATCGCCTCGCCGGGCGAGGGGGCGGAGGCCCCCGCGAAGCCCGCGCGCACCCGCTCGCGGAAGAAGGCGGAGCCCGCGGAGCAGGCGGCAGCCGACACCCAGGCCGCGGCCGCGCCGATCGAGATCCCCGCGGTCGACCCGGCGCTGCGCCCCCACCGCCGCGGGCGCAAGCCCAAGGCGTACGTCGAGGCGGAGCGGGCCGCAGCCGCCGCGGCGGCGGCGCTCGCGCAGCAGCAGGCCGCGGAGGAGCCCTCCGCGCAGCCCGCCCCCGCACCCGAGAAGGACGTGAGGCCCGGGCGCGGGCGCCGCGCGAAGGGCGCGCCCGCCGAGGAGCGCCCCGCCGATGCGGGCAAGGCGGCCGAGGACGGCGCGAAGCCGTCGAAGGCCTCCCGTGCGGAGGCGCGCGAGAAGGCCCCCCAGCCCGGTCGCGACGCGAAGGAGGGCAAGGAGCCCAAGGACGCCAAGGACGGCGGCAAGGGCGCCGACCAGCACGCCGAGGCCGCCGAGGGCGGCTCGCGCGAGGGGCGCCGCCGCCACGACCGCGCCTCCCGCAACCAGGAGCGCAACGGCGGCCGGCAGCGGGCCGACCGGGCGGAGCGCAACCGCAACGGCAAGCGCGGCAACCGCTACAACGTCCCCAACGAGCCGACCCTCACCCGCGAGGAGCTCGCCGCCTGCAAGGTCGCCGAGCTGCGCGAGAAGGCGCGCGAGCTCGACCTCGACGTGACGGGCAAGAAGAAGGCGGAGCTCGTCGAGGAGATCTACACCGCGGCGGCGCGCGCCGAGGGCTTCCGCGACATCGAGGGCATCCTGGAGATCGCCAACGAGGGCTTCGGGTACATCCGCGCCCACGGCTACATGCCGACCCGCGACGACGCCTTCGTGCCCGCCAACCTGATCCGCGCGGCGCGCCTTCGCTCCGGCGACCTGATCTCGGGCACGCTGAGGCCGTCGCGCGCCAACGACAAGTACCCGGGTCTCGCCAAGATCCACACGGTGAACGGCCTCGACCCCGAGCAGATCCGGCACCGGCCCAAGTTCTCCGAGCTCACGCCCATCTACCCGAACGAGCCGCTCAAGATGGAGCACGGGCGCGAGTCCATCACGGGCCGCGCCATCGACATCGTGAGCCCCATCGGCAAGGGTCAGCGCGGCCTCATCGTCAGCCCTCCCAAGGCCGGCAAGACCACCGTGCTCAAGCACATCTGCCAGTCCATCGCCATCAACAACCCCGAGGTGCACCTCATCTGCCTGCTGGTGGACGAGCGCCCCGAGGAGGTCACGGACATGGAGCGCTCCATCAAGGGCGACGTGGTGGCCTCGACCTTCGACATGCCCGCCGACAACCACACGCGCGTCTCCGAACTCGTGATCGAGCGCGCCAAGCGCATCGTGGAGATGGGCGGCGACGTGGTGGTGGTCCTCGACTCCATCACCCGCCTCGCCCGCGCTTACAACCTCGCCGCGCCCGCGTCCGGCCGCATCCTGTCGGGCGGCGTCGACTCCGCGGCCCTCTACCCGCCCAAGCGCTTCCTGGGCGCCGCGCGCAACATCGAGAACGGCGGCTCCCTCACGATCCTCGCCTCGGCGCTCGTCGACACGGGCTCCAAGATGGACGAGGTCATCTTCGAGGAGTTCAAGGGCACCGGCAACATGGAGCTCAAGCTCGACCGCGACCTCGCGGACCGTCGCATCTTCCCGGCGATCGACCCGGTCGCCTCCGGTACGCGCAACGAGGACCTGCTGGTGGACGAGAACATGCGCCCCTTCGTCTGGGGCATCCGCCGCATCCTCGCCAACATGAGCAACACCGAGCGCGCCGCGGCCTCCTTCATCAAGGGGCTCAAGGGCACGAACTCCAACGAGGAGTTCCTCATCAGGACCGCCAAGAAGGCGGCCGACCATCCCGAGGCGCTCTAGGCGCACGGTCCCGCCCGCGTCCGCGGAGGGAATCGGCTATCCGGGCGGCGCGCTTCCGATCGAGGGGCGCGCCGCCCTCGTCGTCTCGGCCGGCTTCACACGGGTGCGGCCGCGCCGCGCGGGCGGGCGGCCCGCCGGGCCCTAGAGGATGCCGAGCAGGCGCTCCGCGGCGAGCGCGGCCCGGTAGGGGGCGACGTGCGAGACGGCGTAGAGCGCCTTCATGTCGGGCGAGGGGATGCACAGCGCGCGTCCGGCGCGGACGGCGCGCAGGGCGGCGTCCGCCACGCGGTCGACCCGTTCGAACCCGATCGCGGTCATGCGCGCGGCGGCGCGCCCGTCACCCGGGTCGTCCAGGAACTCGGTCCGCATGAACTTGGGGCACAGGGCGGTGACATGGATGCCGGCGCCCCCGAGCTCGGCATCGAGCGAGCGCGACAGGTCGAGCACGAAGCGCTTCGCGGCGGAGTAGAGGGCCAGGCGCGGCTGGGGGATGAAGGCCGCCACGCTCGAGACGTTCAGGATGCGCGATCCGGGGCGCATGAAGGGGAGCGTGCGGTAGATGAGCTCGACCGGTGCCCGAACGAGCAGCGAGAGCATGCGGGAGGCCTCCTCCCGCGCGATGCCGGCGAAGTCCCCGAACGAGCCGGCCCCCGCGTTGTTGACGAGCAGCGCCACGCGCGCCGCAGGGGTCTCCCGGAGGGCGGACTCGAGCAGGTCGAAGGACACGGGGTCGGTCAGGTCGAGGCAGAAGGGCCTCACGGTCAGGGTGCAGGTGCGCACGAGGGCGTCGAGGCGCTCCGCGCGGCGCGCGACGACCCAGATCTCGTCGACGGGGCCCGCCGCCCCGCTGTCGATGCGGCGGACGAGCTCCCGTCCGAGGCCGGAGGACGCTCCGGTTACGATGGCGATGGATGGCATGGACGCTCCCTTCCTGCGACATGGCATGCGGCACGCTTACCGGACCTTGTTCCCGAAAGGGGGGTGCGCCATGCGCATGCGCCGGCCTTCGTGCGGCGGGGAACCGGCGAGCGCGCGCCGAACTGCGCGAGCGGTTGAGGCATACGGCCCGAAAGGTGGCGACCTTGCATTCGGGCAGTGGTTCTCGCATAATGGCACCAGACGATCGCGACGGAAAACGCAGATGAAACGAACCACATCCGTTGCTCGGAACCGATTTCACGGACTCCCGGCTTCATAATCGACGTTTCCCGCGAGCGCAGGCAGGATGCCCGGGCCCTGTGCCCGGCATGCGGTCGATTCGAGGAACCGGAGGAGACGGCTATGGACAAACCCACGCGCACGCATCTCGCACTGACGGCCGGCCTGTCGGCGGGGGCGGGCGTCGCGCTCGGCGCCGCCGCGTTCGCCGCCACCATACCGTTCGACGGCGCGCACGCCGTCGTCGGCGCGTCCGCGGTGCCCTTCGCCGTGGGGACGGTCGCCGGCGTCGGGCTGTTCGCCGCCGGCCTGCGCATCGCGGAGGCACGGGAGGAGCGCGTCGAGCGCGACTACGACGAGGCCGTCCGCGCCGCCAACGCCGACGCCGCCGCCTACCGCCGCGCCCGCCAGGCCGCGCCCAAGGGCGTTCCGGTGATCGCGCGCGCCCAGGACGCCCTGTCCGAGGAGGAGGCCTGGGCGGACATCGACGAGCTGCTGAGCGCGGACTCGCCGGTGAGCTGCGACCCGGCGCGCTCCAAGGACATCTACGAGATCGCGCTCGAGGAGATGGCCCGCGGGACCCGTGCCGCCGCGCAGGCTCCCGCGGCGGACCCGGCGGCGGTCCGGGCGGGTGCCTGGGCGGCGTCCCAGCCGGGTGCGCAGACCGGTGCCTGGGCGGCCCAGACCGCGGCCGGGACCGGTGCCTGGGCTGCCCAGACCGCGGCAGGGACCGGCGCCTGGGCGGCGTCCGGCTTCGCGTCCCAGGCCGCGGCCGGGACCGGCGCTTGGGCGGCAGCCGCTCCCGAGGCGGCGCCCCGCCAGGCGAACCCGTCGGACACCTGGGTCCAGATGGTCGCCCCCGCGCAGCAGGGCGGCTGGCAGGCGCCCGCCGTGTCGTGGCCGCAGCAGCAGGCGCCGGCGTACGCCGCGCAGGCCCCTGCGTACCCCGTGCAGGCGCCCCAGCAGGCGCCCGCGGCCGAGTTCGACCCCTTCGCCCCCCAGGATGTGGACGCGTTCCTGTCCTCGGCGGGCTACATCTCGCAGGAGGGGGCCGATGCCCCCGCCATGCATCCCGCCGAGCCCGAGCCCGCCGCGCCGGTCATGGAGGTTCCCATGGCCGACTACTCCGGCCATGAGGACATGTGGGCAGCGGCGCTCGCGATCCTGGCGGAGGACGGCGCGCCGTCCTCGCCGGTCCTCGGCTCCGCGGACCTGGGGAGCACCGACGCCGTCGACCCCGACCGGATGGAGGCCGTCGCGGAGGGCGCCAGCGCCACGGGGATGCACACCCGCGTGAACGAGATCCTCGAGGAGGAGTTCGACCGGGTGCCCTCGCAGAGCATGCGCCATACGAGCCGCGAGTACCTGCGGGTCATCCAGGGCGGCACGATGGCGCTGCCGCGGCTGTCCGCCCAGGCGTGAGCTGGTCGCCTTGACGCATCGCGAACCCGATACCGGTAGGGCGGCGGTCTCGCTGCCGTGGCTTCTCGCGGCGGTCGCCATGATCGCCCTGATTTGGGGCAACTCCCTCGTTCCGGGGGAGGGGAGCTCGTCGATCAGCATGGCGGTCGTGGACGCGGCCCGCGGGCTGCTGGACGCGCTCAGCCTGCCGAGCGGGTGGGTGACGAACTTCCTCGTCCGCAAGACCGCCCATTTCACCGAGTACGCCGTGCTCGGCGTACTCGTGTCCCAGGCGCTCGACCCCGGGGCCTCCGCGCGCGTCGAGCGCATCGTGCTCATCGCGGGCGTGCTCGTCCTGGTCCCCTCCGTCGACGAGGCCATCCAGCTGTCGGTCGCCGGCCGCTCCGGCCAGGTCGCGGACGTCCTGCTGGATTGCTGCGGGGCGGCGTTCGGGTCCGCGCTGCGCTATGCCGTGCTCCGCCGGGGGCGGGCGGGTGCGCGCCGGAGGGGGGACGGGTAGGGCCGGCGTTCAGCCCGTTCCGATGCGCCCGGGTGCCGCACGGTTGATTGCCAATTTTAGTGCAGGTTCGGCGGGGTAAGTGCAGCTGACGGGGAAAGTGCAGGGAAACGCGCCCGGCGGAGCCGTCCGCGTCCTCCATTTCGGCACGGTTAGCGCAGCCCGCCCGTTCGCCTTGCTCCCGCGCGGCATGCCGCGTCGCGCCCGGACCCCGCCTGTGACAGACTGAGTGCAGGCCCCTCCGGACCGGTTTTCGCCCCCGCCGCGATACCGATTCCCCTCGCGCGCCGCGCGCTACCCGCGCGCCGCGTCCCGCTCGGCCCTCAGCCTCTCGATCAGCTCGGGCCTCGTCTCCACCTCGGCGGGCGGCAAGGCGCGGACGCCGAGCCCGTCGAGGAGCCCCCGCGGCAGCGCGACCTCTGCGAGCGCCGCCGGGCTCGCGTCCCCGATCGACAGCCTCAGGCTCGAGTTGGCGTGCGAGCATATCCCGCCCATGATCCAGGGGTCCAGCCCCAGGCCGTCTATGGACGTCCCCTTGGGTATGATCTTGCGCAGCTCGACGTGGTTCTTCTCGCAGCCGCCCTTCTGGTCGGCGCGCATCGGGTCGCAGAAGTACACCGAGCACCTGCCGCCGCGCTCCATCCCCGCGACGTCGGAGAACTCCGCCCCGCGGTCGGCGAGGACGGTCCCGAGGACGCGCCTGAAGGCCCCCGGGCCGCCCAGGAGCGACTCGAGCCAGTCGAGCGCCGCCACGACGTGCGCGGAGTCCTTGCGCTCGAGCAGGATGTAGGCCTGGAACCGGATGGCGGCGAAATGCAGCGTGAGGATCGCCCGGGAGTCGCCCTCGGCGCCCTCCACGCAGTCCATCTGCACCGCCGCGGCGCGGAGCCCGGCGTCCAGAGCCAGGTAGTCCGCGTGGGTCCTGCCCTCGAAGACCCCGGTGTCCCGGCCGGCCGGCCTCGCCCTCTTCCGCTTCCTGTACCTCACCTTCTTCCTCAGCTCCATCTTGTGGATGTCGATGGCCTCGTTCTCGACGTGCCGGTAGAACGAGCGCTCCGAGCACGGCAGGTCGTCGCGCGAGGCGAATATGTGGTGCACCGACTGGCCCTTCGCGAGCCCCTCCCTGACGGCGTCGGCCAGGAGGGCCATCTCGCGGCCGGTCATGTCCACGCCCTGCCTGCTCTCGGAGAGCCTGGCGTCGGCCTTGGCCTGCGCGACCTTCGCCGAGTAGGTGAAGCGCTCGAGCGGGCAGCGGGGGCGCTCGGGGCAGCCGTTGCACACCCACGGCGCCCGGGACGTCCTGCGGCAGGAGCCCTCCTCCCAGTCCGGGCACCCGCCCGCCCGGCACATCCTCGCGCAGGACGAGCACTTCTTCCCGCAGTCCGGGTCGCACAGGCGCCGCACGGCGCACGCCTTCCTGTGCGCGCACCGGTTGCGCAGGCTCGGGTTCGAGCTGGTGCCGTCGTTCCTGCGGTTGCGCCTGAGCTCGCGCGAGACGCTCGTCGCGTCGATGTCGAGCTCCGCGGCGATCTGCGCCATCGACCTCCCCTCTATCACCCGGTTCTCGATGGCCACGCGCATCTCGAACGTGATGTGCGAATAGTGCCTGCTTGTCGGCATGGCAACCGTCCCTTCCCGCGGCGGGCGGGCATGCCGACATGCTACACGAGGGGAGCTGGGGAGCTGCCAGACTTAGCGCAGGCAAGTCTGCACTAAGTTTGGCAATCAAGGCCCGGGTGCCGCACTCCGGCCTTCTCGAAGATTTTCAAAAAAGTGCTTGCGCCGCAGGGGTGCGCCGTGCATAATATACAACGCGCTTTGCAAGAGGGCACATGGTGGGTGTAGCTCAGTTGGCTAGAGCGACGGGTTGTGGTCCCGTAGGTCGAGGGTTCGAGTCCCTTTACCCACCCCATCCTCTCTTGCGCACGTTGAATGGACCGTTAGCTCAGCTGGCTAGAGCAGGGGACTCTTAATCCCAAGGTCCAGGGTTCGAATCCCTGACGGTCCACCATCAACGATTCGCGTGCCATCCGGACCGTTAGCTCAGCTGGCTAGAGCAGGGGACTCTTAATCCCAAGGTCCAGGGTTCGAATCCCTGACGGTCCACCATCCGCACACAGGCCCCGGCACAGGGGCTTTTTCATACCGGTCGTCCCCGCATGGATTCGAACCGATGAGGTCGCGAGGCCGAGCGAACGCGTGAGCGTTCGCCGGCGAGCGCGCGAGGGCGGCGCGAGCCGCCCGGAGCATGCGGACGCCGCAGGCGGACGCGAATCCCTGACGGTCCACCATCCGCACACAGGCCCCGGCACAGGGGCTTTTTCATACCGGTCGCCCCCGCATGGATTCGAACCGATGAGGTCGCGAGGCCGCGCGAACGCGCGATGTTCCCGGGGTGTTCAAATTCACGGCCGTTCGCCGATTTCGCGCTGGCGATTCGCGCTAAAATAGACCCTGCATGTCAGTGCCCGATGCCACCGTCTCACCGCGGGGCATCGGGGTTGAACACGAAAGAGAGGAGAGGCATGCAGTACACAGCAGAAGTGGAGAACATGTGCCCTGTCACCAAGGGTGCATACCACGGCCCCGCGCCCATCCCGGAGGAGGGCAAGTGGGTTCAGGCCAAGGAGATCTCCGACATCTCCGGCCTCACGCACGGTGTGGGCTGGTGCGCCCCGCAGCAGGGTGCGTGCAAGCTCACCCTCAACGTCAAGGACGGCGTTATCGAGGAGTGCCTCGTCGAGACCCTCGGCTGCTCCGGCATGACCCACTCCGCGGCCATGGCCTCCGAGATCCTCCCCGGTAAGACCATCCTCGAGGCCCTGAACACCGACCTCGTCTGCGACGCCATCAACGTGGCCATGCGCG